>Ga0115851_100388_pt1 | contig 18973 bp, 16 predicted proteins | sample InSIn2gowninarea_FD_83865 | JGI IMG/M metagenome (GOLD analysis project Ga0115851, IMG submission 83865)
CCCACATTCCATGGCATTCAAAAACTTCCTCTTCTTTATTAGTTGGTGAAATTGTTTCCTCTTCTTCTTCTTCAGGATCTGAATCTGCATTGGATATAAAATTTGGTGGTTTTGACTCAGTTTTCTTGTAATTTTTAAATGGCCTTTTTGTTGAGGTTTCAGCTACTTGTTTCTTTATTTCAACCATTTCATTTGACATAGTCTTGAGGACCTTTTATAGACCCTCCATATCATATGGATCTTTAGGGGTTTTCTTCTTTGAATCATCTTTAAAAGAAACTTTTTTGGATTTTCTATCTTCAAGAGTAGCGTTCTTTTCTAGAGAATTAATACGTTTCTCCACAGCAAGTGCTTCTTTCATGTTTTCAGCTAAAGTTGGTTTTCTGGCCCTGTCTACGAAAATAGCTATATTGGTAGGTAGGGAAGTCATATACCATTCGCTTCTGATTTTCTCACTTGGTTTGGAGGCCATTGGGATTTTATTCAAGAGTTTATTGAATCGCGCATTTAATTCTTTAATCGGTTCCCTATGCTCTATCCTAATATTGGAGAGATCATTAATTAATGTGGCTAAAGATCTATCATCACCATACTTAGTGAGAGACTATTCTTGGCAAGTGGCCCAACTGGTAATGGATCCATAGGGCAGGGGAAAATACCAAGATCCGGCTAATCCTTGCGAAGTATAAGGGAAAAGCCTAACAACAACATCTTCCTCCATTACTCCTTTAAGATTAACTGATAACATGAAATTATTAATATGTTCTTCAGCTTGCGTTCCATCATCTGGGTTAAACTTGGGTAGCCATTTTTCAAGAGCATCAGGCAATCCATGTAATGGTGCAGGCATATTGACCGCACCAGGCCTGGTCCATGGATCTGCCATTGAAACACTAATAGTGGATGATATTACTGTCGAAATTCTAGATGTTTGGGAAGGAGTTGATATTGAGGATTGAGCAGGTTGGGATGTTGAAGTTCCTAATCCCTGATGAACAATAATATGTAATGAGGGAATAGATGGCTGACTTCGCACTGGCGAAGATGAGATGGAAGATGTTGATGAGAATGTTTCACTGTAAAATCCTTCAGTGTTCTTCTTTGCCCTTTTTCTTTTAGGTAAGGGCAGATGAGTTGGTTCAATACCGAGCTTTCTGCTCTGAAGTCTGGTGAGGGGGTGAGGTAGATTGAATTTCGAAGTCTCACTGCTTTGAGATACCTCAGATTTTTGTGGTGATATCAAGAAGCTCTGAAGTTTATGGATGAGAGACTGAACTTCAGGAGATTCAAGACTTAATTGTTCTAGAGTATCATGGGCTTGAGCAATGGTAGTTGATTCCTCTTCTTCTTGCTTGGATACTAGAAAACCAGCATGCAATTGGGAAGTATGAGGTGATGTGGAGGGAGATTTACTCTCAGAATGGTCTGTAGATTTGGGTTTTCTCACCATTCATAGTTCATGCCCTCCTTTTAGCGCCAAAAATGTTGATGGCCTGAAAATCGTTGCATCAACATCGGGGGATAACCACCCGGTCTGGACCTTAATACAACTCCTTTTCCATTTGGGATGGTGGCTCGATTGGATATAATGGAACCAGTTTCCCAATAATGAATAAAAGGGGGATGGATGAGTGATTGTTTTCTTAATAAATGATAATGAGTGAATGACTTAATCTAACAGTGAAAATATAAATGACTACTCTATCCCCGGAGGCTTCTATTTTTAAGTGCAACGCTTGATGATCTCTGTTCATCGATAGGCATATAGATGACTCTAGTCAATAAACATAGACATTCATTCACTTAATGATTGCTTTGTTCAAATAGTTGAACAAAGTGATTAACAAAACATTGTTACACTTATCTTTTTATATTACCAATACATGTATGATTAAAAGAAAAGCATGTTGTAAACATCCAATAGTGGAAAGTATAAAGAATGTTGTTAAAAACACATGCATATATCTGATAATAACAAGAGCGATCAAACAACAATTCACATAAAAAGAATGAACTCAGACATAGATAGTAGTACCATATGAGCTGCAAATCATTCCCAACATCAATCACTATTTGAAATCCTTCTTCCGACGCAGAAACACTTTTAAATAAAGGCAGTAGTGCACATCAACATAAAAGTTTCATTATCAGAATGAGAATAATTGGCCCAGTCTTTATAAAAAAAATATGCCTGAAGTACAGTAGTGCAACTTCAGGTTTAAGTCATATACAAAAGCTTTACGACCCTTTCTAAATACATGAAAGGGTCTATAAATACTTAATTAAATTAACTAACTACAAAATTAAAATGCTACTAAATTGGTACACTCAATCTTGAATATCTTCTTCATAGCAATCTGGCAGTCGGCAACATGATTCATCATTCTGGTTGTTTTCCTTTTGACCTGAGTTGGCATATTGCGAGCATTGGTTCCACTTCTGGAGGTCGGTTGAGTCGAGAATTGAGTTGAGCAGCATAGCTGGCATCTTGTATATCGGGAATAATACACCCGATTGCATCTGTCAGGCACTTGAGGGCGGCTCTCTGGCTGTATGGTTTTACTAGGAACAACTAATAGGTGTCCCAAGTCAAACTGTTAATACCTGCGATTAATCTCCCATTCTTTTCTAGCTCTGGATAACATGACTGCTCCAATGTTTTAGCCGATAGTAATTTACCTGGGGTACATTGAGAGATCATGTTAGATAAGTAGAGAGTATCATTAATCAATTCAACCAAATTACTTGTGGTTAACTTGCATCTGGAAACTTCTCTCTCTGCCTTCATTAATTGGGATTGCCATTCCATAAATAGGATTTCTTTATGGGATTCTAAGATTTTTGGCAGATTAGCTGCCTGTCCCTCATCAGTGCCTTGCCACTCAAGGAAATTGGTCAATATTTCATCGGCCTGCTCCAAATCTGTTCTAGCGTCAACTGATTTATCAATTATTGATGCTATTATATCACATAGGGGTTCGGCTTGAGCAATTTTCTGACATAATAGTTTTATTTGTGTTATCAATGCCTTGTTAATCTGTAGTGCTTCTGCTCTGAACTCAGCAGGTTACGGAAGATTCTTGGATTTTTCTATTTGGCCTGATAATTGAGCAATTTGCTCATCTTTCGTCTTCACTATCTGTTCATTTATTGCTTTCAATTTTGTCAATGCTTAAGACAACTCTTTCTTCTTTTGAATTGTGCTTGAATCGATCCTTTGTCTCTCTTCATGCAACTGCTTATTCAACTGATTATTTATTTGTTGCTGTGTGAGCAATTGCTGTTCTGCTTGTTCTGCCTTCTGATGTGCCTCCGATAGCTGTGTTTGTAGCAAATTGATTGCCTGGTCCTTTTCTTTTAACATATTTCTCACTTCGGATGCCTTGTCTATGGTGGCTACCGAATAGGCTCCAGCATATTGGGAAAATTTTGTTAGGTCATCAGAAGGATCAAACTCCTCCTTCCAAACCACGCTGCCCATCACTATTTGTTCAAGGAATAGGGAAGGTTGATCAATCCTTCTCCTTTTCCACTGTCGTTTTACTACAACCCTGTGCTTTGGGCTGTAAAAGACATCTAATGGAGGTATATCCTCCACTTGCAAAACGATTTGATCCAAAGGATCCTTGGGAATTATCTCTATTCCTGTAGAAGCGGGTAGGCTGCTGGTCCCACTTGGAACCTCTTTTGATGTTATATCCTGTGTGTCAGCCGCTTTCAATGTATCGGCTTCCTTTGAGCCTCAAGATTGCTTATGATTGAGTCAAATTGCTGCCATTCCTGGAGAAATTTCGGGTCAATCTGGGCATCTACATTCACATCCATGCTACTCTGCTCCTGCTCTTTCCTCTGCACTTCTTCCTGTTCTTTCCTCTTGAGTTCCTTCTGCTCTCTTGTTTGGGTTTCTCCAGCAATTTCTGATGTAGCAGGAGGTCGTTGTTCAGGCTCGCTTGACTGTGTCATTGGAGTCATTGCTAACAGATCTAGAGGCAGAGTTTGCAACCTCTGCTCTCTAAGTCTGTTAAATTCAATTAACCCATCGTCATGATATCTCATTCTGGCTAGTGATTGAACTTGGAATAGCGACTCGGCTGAAGAGAACAGGTCATCAAACTCATCATTTTTATGTTCAAACTTAGTGAGTTTTGCCTGTTCAAGTGCATTGTAGGCGACTTTGTTTGGATCAAATCGCCTATTAGGAAGAGTGGCGAGATTCAGTGCATTAATCTTATCTGCTTCTTTCTCTGCATGTTTATAGTCATGCAGAGCGTAAACACCACACTTTAGAGGAAAAGGAGGCCAAACCTGCTTCTTTTTATTCCTTAGAGTCTGTGTAACTCCTTCGGATGTAATCTGATATGCTACCTCTCGTGCTAACAGTTTGTCGGGTATATACAAAGGGAGGACATGAGGCTTGGCATGGTTGCCGAAAACTCTTACATAGGTGAAATTTTCTTCTCCGAACCATCTCCCTATCGCTGTCAAGTTAATCTCCGCTTGAGAGAAATCTTAGGAGTAGGTTTGTCAAAAATGGCATAGTGAATGGGTAACATGAATCCATTGCAAACTTGATATAGGTGGTGTTTATAGTGAGGTTTCCATAACTTCTGGTGGTATATATGAATGGGCATGGGGTCTTGTGGAGTCCATCTCCACCCCGGCACAGGAAATTCGGAATTAAAACACAGGGTATCCAAGATGTAGGCACTATAGTAAAATGGGGGAATGAACCTTTCAGTAACGCGGGATTTGTTTCTTAATTCAAGCACTGTTGTTACTAATTTATCATACAATATATTTCCCCAATCCATTATTTCACTATTTCATGCTGCTTCTATTAAAGGTACCATCTATATAGTGAAGCTTGAGGAATCATGCAACCCCCAAATCCTACACATCATTATTGCGGCATGACAATAAGGAGAACACAAGGAATCGACAGAGTACTTACTCGAAGACTCATGCTTTTGTTTCACTGGGTTTTGCCTCCAATCCCGTATGGGTTCTTATTCAATGTCATTTTCTTTTTTGAACTTCTCCAGAAATGCTTTGTTTTACTTCTTCTGCGATGCAGGCAAATGGTACATTTGCCTCAAATCATCGGGTTGAAACGAGCTGAACACTCTCCCGTCCATGGTGCAAAATGTTCTGTTTATGATCGGGACTTCTTCAATTGCCCATCTTACCACATCTGTATATGGGAGGATTTGCTCCCGGGCTGCTATCCAATGAAGATAAGAGTCGGCTAAATCCTTTAGAGTAGCATCAGACTTCCAGGTCGAGTCTGCTGTGGCTTGCACTATTGTTACCTCAGGCTCTTCGGCCTCAATCAGGTTGTAGATGCTTAGCCAAGTAGTTTTACCGAGTCCTAGACATGTGGTGTCCGAGATAAGTCCCTTTTTTCTTGGTCCTGGATCAACAATGTGTTGTCCTATAACTACCGAAGTGGAAATTGTTCCAGTTTTCTTAGATTTCTTCCCTATTGGCCTAAATTTGTTGCTTCGGAGGAGCTCTGCACAGAAGAGAAAATGAACATAATGCGAAGAATTAGTGGCGCAAACCAAATATGAACAAGATATATTAATCAATGAATAATGGAGGATTAACTTAAGGTGGCTGCTGATACAATCTTTGAAGAGATTTTAGCCTTACTGTTTCATTAAATGGTCGTTTAAACCTGTCAATCCTTTAAATGCTCATCATATCGTTTCTTGGCCAAATAATTTGTTTAAGCGTGGATTTGATGTTTTGGCGGTTGAGTGCAAGAGAATCACTTATTGGGAAGAGAAAGGCCTTTAATACTAATTAACCATAATGTATCTCGGCCTTATCAATCTTTTTTGAAATCCGCGCTTAGCTTTATCGCAATCGGCGATCGGGAGAATGCTTAAGTTGTTATATTGGTGTCTTTTGGGAATCCCCAATCGCCGATAGCGATATCGCTAATTCGCATCGGGAGTTTTTAAATGAAGGCTTTAAATGCATGCATGGTACATCCCCGATCACTGATAGCGATATCGCATCGGAGTGAAGAGGGGCCTCTTGTTATAATCGCTTTGCTTCCCTATATTCGATAGCCATTTGTGCATTGTCGCGTCGGGGAAAACCAATGGCTCTTATGTTGTGCATCCTTTGCTATTGCGATATGCGATCTTGTGATCGTTTTATCGCAAAGGATTATTCATTTTTTATTATAAGATCGATTAAGTGATTTATCAAAAAGGTTTATAATGTTTTATTTCTTTTCAGACTTTCTGAATAATGATAAGTTGATACCAATTTAATCTAAAAGGGACCCATTTCATATCATAGTTTTGAAAATAAAAATTTTATGAAATGGGTGGTTGTTGTATAGCACAACACTTTTTTTATCCAATTTGGTTAGATAATAGAAATGGCGCACAACAATGCTTCCACATCCTCATCCTTTCTTGAGAATGCATTTGCCACCACATTTTTCTTCCCTTTTTTGTAGATTATTTCAATGTCATAACCCAACATCTTGGTGACCCATTCTTGTTGCGCTTTAGAGGATAATATTTGTTCTAAAAAGTGTTTAAGGCTATCATGATCCATTTTTACCTTGAGGTGTCTTCCCATTAGGTAGGGTCACCATTTCTTAAGTGCATGGAGTATTGCCAACATTTCCTTCTCATAAATAGCTTTGTGTAAAAAATTTCCCTTGATTGGACGAATTTCAAAAGCAATGGGTCTTTCATCTTGCATTAAAACAGCACCTCCATTTCCTAAAGCATCACATTCCACAATAAAGGTTTTTGTGAAGTCCGGTGTAGCTAAGACCGGTGCTTGGCACATTGCCTCTTTAAGATGTTCGAAGGACTTTGTTGTTTCTAGAGTCCATGAAAATGCATCTTTCTTCAATAATGTTGTTAGAGGTGCTGCTATTCTCCCATAATTCTTAACAAACTTCTGAGAATACCCTATCAATCTAAGAAATCCTCGCAGATGCTTTATGGATGTGGGGATTTTCCATTCCTTAATGGCTTTAATTTTGCTAGGGTCTAACTTAACTCCTTCATGAGATACAATATGACCTACATATTCCACCTCTTGTACTTCAAAGAAGATTTTGGATCTTTTTGCATATAATTGTTCCTCCTCTAATAGTTGTAGCACCCTGTCAACATGTTCAACATGATCCTTCCAAGACTTGTTGTAGATTGGTATATCATCAAAAAATACTAACACAAATTTTCTAAGGAAGGGTTTAAAAATGGAATTCATCAAACCTTGAAATGTAGAAGGTGCATTGGTAAGGCCAAAAGGCATGACCAAAAATTCATAATGACCCTCATCAGTTCTAAATGTTGTTTTTGGAATGTCTTCAATATTCATTCTGATTTGATGATATCCTGAACGAAGATTCAACTTGTGAAGTAAATTGATCCATGCAATTCATCTAGTAATTCATCAATGACAGGAATGGGAAACTTATCTCTAATATGGAGCTTGTTGAGCTCCCTATAATCTGGACACATATGCCATGATCCATCCTTCTTGTGCACCAATACTACTGGAGCAAAGAAAGAACTTTGACTAGGTTGAATTATACCAGCCTCTAACATTTTGCAACCATACATTCAATTTCACTCTTTTGGGCATAGGTATATCTGTACGACCTGATGTTTGGAGGAATACTTCCTGGAATCAGATGAATAGCATGATCATGATCACGAATAGGTGGGAGACTTTTGGGAGTCTAAAATACCTTGGAATGATTGTCCAATACTTTTTGGAGATCTGGAGAAATAGATGATTCCAATGTGGAAACATCTAGCAAACATAATTGTGCAATTACACCTCTTTGCTCCTTTTTTAGAAGCTTTGTCATACCATTAGAGCTTATTATCTTTCCTGGTTTCCCTATAATACCCCTTAATTCAACTTCCTTTCCTTCCACAGAAAAGTTCATGAGAAGTTCTTGAAAATTAAAAGCTATTGTACCCAAGGATTGTAGCCATTGGACTCCTAGTACAACGTCAGCACCTCCCATTGGAATGGAAAGCATTGGGCTAGTCAATACATATTCTCCCATGGATAGCTTGATATTATGGCACTTTCGAGAGTAATTTATCGTTCCTCCATTTGCAACCATTACTTGACACTCTGGTGTTGGATATAGGAAGCAATTCAATTCTTTTGCTATCTTACAGTGAATAAATTTGTGGGTACTTCCTAAATCAATCAACACTATTACCTTTTTCTTCTTGATTTGTCCTTCTATCTTGATTGTTTGAGGAGTGATAATTCCAGCCAATGCATTACAAGATATGGTCGGATTCATTTCTTCTTTATCTAGGCTTTGTTCTTGGAGTATATCCTCTTCTTTTGAACTTTCTTGCTCCTTTTCTTCTTCCTCTTCATAATCAATGCAGAATAATTTCTTCTCAGCACCTTTATGACCTTTAGTGTATTTTCTATCCATTTTTATAGTTGTAAGAGGTATGCTTCCTAGTTGCCATAATTTTGCTTTCCATTTTTCTTGCTAACCTGAATGCCTTCTCTAATGAATCGGGTTCCCAAAGGTGAACATCATGTTGGATATTATCCTTTAAACTCCATATGAACACATCAATCCTATGCTCCTCTGGAATATTTTTTACCCTTATGTTCAATTTTTGGAACTCCTCAATGTGCTCCATTATTGAACCCTTTTGTTTGAGACTTATCAATTGGCTAAAAAAAAGTGTTGCTTTTTGAATCCTCATAATGTGCTGTCAATTCTTCCGTAAAAATTTCCCAAGTGATAATTTGTTTACAAGAGCAAAGCCATTGATACCATACAAACTGATTTGGTTCCAAATATAAAGTTGTAATACGTACCTTTTGTGTGTTTTGCACATTATTGAGATCGAAAAATTGCTCCATTTGTAATATCCATGTTGCAGGATCCTTGCCATAAAACTTCCTCATATAGATTTTTGGAATATGGTGGGTCTTTGGTCCAACATTAGAGTCTATGAAATCATGTTTAACATTTCTTTTGTTCTCATCATGAGTTTCCTTTACTACCCTTTGTCAAATCTTTCTTCAAATCTGTCTTCAAATATTCCATGCCTGTCTTCAAATCTATCTTAAAATAATCCATCTTAGCTTCCATGCCGTTTATCTTAGCTTCCATGCCCTTTATCTTAGATTCCATGCCATTTATCTTAGATTCCACGCCATTTATCTTAGCTTCTGTTAGCTTTTGTGAGAGTGACATTTGTTGCACTTGGTCTTGTAATTTTGATATATCATGTAGCATTTCTTCCTCTTCTTCATGAGTCATGCTAGCGCTTTCAGGTTTCTTACTAGGTGTTTGCATTTTCTTTCCTCGGGGAATTAGTTACCGATAATAATTCTCTACTATGCCCTTTGAATTCTTCAAAATAAGTTTTCAAACCAAGCTTAAGAAAAAATTTAAAAAAATCTACACACCTGTTTTCACTTTGTAGGAGCTCGATATTGCCTCTGATGTATCTCTGCAATTTAGGATCATCCAGTTCTTAAATTGCGACCTACAGTAGCCCTCTGTGTCCTCTTTCCAATGCCACCAGTCTGATCCAAATTGGATTCTCCAAGGAAGAGTTATGCCAAATCTCCCACAATGACCTGATTATAGACTAGTTCAATAGAGTGAACTTGTACGACGTGCCACGAGTCACTGTTTCGACCTCTTTTTTGAAAAAAAACATACAAAAAACTACAATTTGTCCTCTTTTTGTACCTTCTTATGAAATTTCAATCTGATGCTCAGAGGGAAAGTTATGATGATTTTCCCTAGGTCACCTTTTTGGAATGTAATTTAGGAGTCTGCAAAAAAGACCAACTTCCTCAGATAATATCTCTTCAAATATGGAGCGAAAAGCTCTGAAATTGGGACCTGAGGTTCAGCGCGATTTCTGATCAAATGGGTTTTTTTTAGCTTCTGAAACGTCGCAGAAAAAAAGGTTATAACGAAAATGCCACGATCACCTATTTGGAGCAGTGAAACCCTAGAATCCAAAGCTCTGATACCAAATGTTATGAAACCAGCTAAAAAATATATAGAAAAGATAGATGAATGCCTTAGAATTCAGACTCTTTGAGGGGGAAACCTCCTTTAAATTACATAAATGAACAATTCTTGGATGATTCTTGGATGATTTAAACGACAAAACCCCCTTTCTATATATAGGAGTCTAAGGAGTCACAATACAACCTAGCTGACCTAACAATAATAATATAAAGTCACAAAATAACAATAGAAGGATTCTATGGGGCACAGTAATAACAATAAGGGGACAATAGGGGCACAATAATATTAATAAGGGATACAACGACAATAGTAATGGGGTAATCACTAGTATTATAGGGACCTAACAAACAAGGCATTCTTGGCAATGCTAAGGAATGCTAGAGTTCTAGGGTGACATGCAGCCAAGATGTGCCAATGGGTGTAAGGAAGTGTTAGCTGGGAGTGCTATGGAAACAAAAGGGATAAATATGTCAAAATGAATGGAAATGAACAAATAAGAGTTTGTGATTAGAAGTTTCGGTGAGTTCTAGGTGTGCTAAGGACAAATTGACAAGGTATGCTAGGCAGTGTTATGGCATGCTAGAGGCTAGGGCAACATGCCAAGATGTCATAGGTTCTAGGGTGTAACAACACGTGTCAAGGAGTGATAAGGAGTTCTAGCGAAACACAAGGTAGAACTAGGTAATGCATGGAAATGAATGAATATGAGTTTGTGACCAAGAGTGTCAGCGATGTCTAGGTGTGCTAAGGAGAGAGTGACAAGGTATACTATGTAGTGCCAAGTAATTCTAGAGTGTTAAGACAGTATGCCAAGATGTGTCAGGTGGTAGGGTGATCTAGGGAGTGTTAGGGGGTTTCAAGGAAACATAAGGAAGCATTAGTTCAAAATGCATGGAAATTAATGAATAAGAGTGTGTGAGAGGGAGTTTCAAGGAATTCTTGGTGTGTTAAGGAGGGAGTGACAAAGTTATATGCTAGGCAATGCCAAGGTATGCTAAACTACCAAGGCATGTCAGGAAGTGCCACGGTGTGCTAGGGAGTGTCAAAGCATGCCAAGGAATGTATGAGATGTTAACGCATGCCACATAGTGCCAAGGAATTCTAAGACATGTCAGGTGCTATAGCATGTCAAGATGTAAAATGTGTTTCTTAATTGTTCTAGACAAAGATTGGATGTGATGAGCCTTGTCTTGGTAACTTGTTAAGTGGGATGAGTGGGATTGTACATGAGTACCCTAAGATGAGTTACAAGTAGTTCTTAGGTGAACAAGGCATATGTTGAATTTCCATGACACACGAGAATTCAGATTTTGCCTTATAATTTTTTATGCAAACACACTCAAGTGCCACAACACATCTACTGTGTAGAACTAAATCTTCCATGAAATAAAAATTAATGCATTGAATGCACATAGTTTAGGGTTTGCACATATTCATATTTTAATGCTTATTATTGTTATATACAATAGCCATTTATATGTATGGTGCAAGACTCCTCTGGAGATTTCTATCCAACAACAACATCTCTGTGGTAAAAGGTGTACTGTCAGAGGTTTCTCCATCAAAAATATCAACCAAAAGGGACCTTACTGTGCACACAGATGAAGAATTAAGAATATTGTTATCTATGAGTGTTGATGTGGAGGTATGGGACAAAATTACACAAGCAGTGAACCTTTTTGTTCAACCAAACAAGATCTAAAAAGGAAAATGTGTGATTATATATACATGTGTGATAGTATTTGGAGAAATGCCAACCTAACCCACAAATTTGTTGACATTTTGCTGGAGCTGACCTATAATTGTTCCTAAGTTTAATAAACATGTAAAATGGGATTGTCTTTTCAATACAAAATATAAATTGATAGGAACATGGCCAAATTTTGAAAGTGTAAAAATTGGTGTGGTTTAAAGGGATTGATCCCTTTGAAAAGTCTTAAATGTCGTAATGAAGGTGGAGCCTCATTCTAGAACCCCTTTGGGCATCCATCTTAGGAATTGGTGTAGGATGCAACACTTCAGAATAATTTTTGTAGCAGTGATGTTAACACTTGTATAGTGACATGGGGTTGGAGTTGGCCTGTCAAAGCTCATTGGTCTACTTTGGAACTTCTCTAGGGTGATGCCTTAGATGATTTGGAGTACAAGGGAAAATTTGATATTTAGTTTGCATTAAAGAAGCATTGGAGGCTAGATACTGCAAAAAAATCCCTTGTTCTGAACAGGGAAACACATGCCACTAAAGAAAGTAACAGCTAGTACACAGACTTGAAACTCAAATCACATCACTATTTATTACTCTTTGAAACAAGAAATAACTAAAAATTTCAAACACTACTATTCACTTTTCCTTTAGTGTAGAAGGTATAATGAATCTGGAAACATGTACAACAATGTCTCAACTTTCTTAACTCCTAATCCTAATGTACCTTCCTTGCATGGATAGATAAGACAATTAAATTATGCCGCTAGTGAATATGATATGAGATATGCAAATATGCTTCATTAGCTAAGGCTGAGAATTAATAACTAGTGAAGTGCTCCTTTTAACTGTGCATGCAAAAACTAAATAAAGCAAAGAGTTTTGCTACTCCAGGTGCCATAAATAAATCCATTGCCTAAGGTAAGTGCTTTTCCCATAACATGATATTAAGGACTTAGAAACTTTGTTGCTTCCTTCAAGAGAAGGGTATGCCAAACAAAACTAAGCTATCATGCACTATCCTCCAAATTCGTTCACCTGTAATAGAAATCTTATGCCTAGAAAAAGACAAGAGACCAATATCCAACAGAATTCGCTGACCAGCCAGAGACCCTTGTGCACAAATAGCGAGATAATAAGGGAATTTCAATTAGGGCGGAATATTTCACCACAAAAATTGACAAGAGATAGAAGGGGTCAAGAACTATCAAACCTAATGCTCAAGAACAAATGAATTGATCCATAGTTGGTGATCCAAAATGAATTCAATCCTTCTTTATTTATAGATTTTGCAGAGGGGTTTCATATTATTAAGTTATTGAGTAAACCTTACTCCAAACCCCAAATTTGTGTTTCTTAAGCCCAATTTCACCAAAAATTGCCCAACAATCGGTATTTTGGGGTTTTTCCCCCTTTATGGATTACTATAGTCTACGAGCATGGACAGGATATTCCATCCCATTCGTCCTCAATTTGTAGAGGACGTTACATGGCACCTAATAAAAGAAACAATGCTTTAGTTTAGGAGGTAATAACTAAATGCTTATTTCTTTCCACATAGGACATACGTCTTGCAAAAATGATCATGGGGTTCAAATACTACAAAAGGCCTAAACCTTATTAGCATTGTCATAGTCCAAGAATAAAAACCCTTTCAAGTGAAATAAGGTTAGTACCACATACTACAAGCACAAATGAAAAATTCAAAAAATATATAATTATTCAATGAAAGAATGATGAATCATATTAGCACTTTAAATTTAATAGCTCTTGAGTTGCAGCGTCAATCAAAATTTCTCAGGTTGGATCATAATTAAGTACTCAATGTTGTTTTGGGTCCAATTTTGGGAAAAGGAGGAGCTCTTGGTGAATGGGATGATCAGGCTTTTCAGAAGGCATCTCTGCTATACTTTTCAACATTCAAGGCATTTATTCTAGTGGAGGAGATATAGAGAAGCCTTTAATAAGGACCTTTCCAAGATCAATTTGGAGGAAAATCCATTTTCAAAGCTTAAACATGGTTCTAGATTCAAACAAGAGTAGTCATTTTTCAAAACAATTATTAATTCCCAAGAAATTGGAGCCAAGCTAACATGTTGACCATTTATTCTTCTACTGGACAAGGAATCATTTATGAGAAGTCCTTGGCCCTTTGATCCAGTATTTGATGTAAAAATCTTGATTGCAAATGTAATAAGAGATGCAATTTATATTAAGGAAAAGGGAAAAGTAGAGGGTTAGTTAATAATTATCTCTAAAAAACTCTCAATAGAATCCTAACATATTTGAAATGGAAAAGGATAACTCCATTGTTACTTTTTTCTTTAGAAACTTTGCTAATTTCCATGATTAAAGCATGTATTCATGCCTTGAAAGAAGCTCACAAATGCTTTTGGTATTGGTTGAAGCAAAGAAAATGTGCAAAGTTACACTCACATAGAGGTATGGAAAAACAGTGTGTGGAGCTTGTTGTCCTAGACTCCAAACAAAGAATGGACAAAAGGTGAAAAAACCAAGTCAAAAGGTATGTGTAGCTCCACACTCTACAACAAAGGCTTTGCAGCACAAGTGACAGAAAGGTTTGCATGCAGAACTTTGGATTAAAAGGAGTGGAGCTTGATGCTACATGTCCACTATTACGTCACTTTATGTATGAGTTACAAGAGATAAAAATAATGAGATAAGGGAGATATAGAATAGATACTATTGTTATTCAAATTTAATAAAAAATATTATTGTCTTCCTCGACATAAAAGAAACATCTTCCATAAAAAAATTTCTCCATGATCCTAATTTAAAATGAATCTCTTCTGTTGACATGCCCAGCCGCAAATAGAAATGATGCCGATGGGCCAATTTTAGTTTAGAAAATTCATAATTAGTTTCAATTGTAATATCTCCTATTTTCATTTCAGATTTCAGTTACAGGCAGTGAAATAGGACTCACCAATCAATCGCAATTAATCACGAGTTGGAATCTTCTTGCTCTCGAAACAATCCGATCTAAATATTTGCGAGTCTAACTCATGTTGACCAAGTTTAACTCATGGCCAACTCATGTTTGACTTGAGACTTTTCGATTAAAGCAGATTCCTGTGATTGATTCCAATTTATTCGATTTTTAGCCTTGACTTGATGAGCACGAGTTTTTCAAGTTTAGGTATGCCGCATTGCTAAAAACTAAATGTCAGTCATTACAAAAAAAAATCCTCATTTCTCAGGTCCAAAACTCATACGTTGAGACCTTCAGTAATCAATCATTGCTCACTATTACACAGTCTAGACTCAATATTGAGGAACCGCTAAGGTAAGCCTAAGTCCAGACTCCATATCGAGTAGTTGCCAATGTGTGCCCTATCCATACTCCATATCGACCCTCAAGTAGTCACACATCACCTTCAGCGTGTGTTACCTTTAGGCTTAGCCACTTCACTATTCAACAATTGAGGTACATTGGCACTTGGCTTAAATAATAGGTATATTACTATATTGAAGTTTCAATGTCATTTTCAATGGCAAGTTTCATGTTTCACTATTCAGCAATTGAATGTTCGGTGTATTCCTTTGGTTATGACTTTTCAACCCTATAAATGGGGCTTAAATAGATTTAAAAATGCACTAAGAAATGGTTTTATACCAACCATAGACCAAGTCATCAAGCATTCCTTCCTTGGTCGATGTCTTGCCGACTTCAAAGGCTTTAACCATGCATTCACAACTTTGGGTATTTTTGTTCTTCCATAATTTGTTATTGATGTATTGGTTCAGTTGTCTTATACTAAAAGAACTTGCAAATTCAAGATTACAATGCAATATATGTTGATAATACTTCCTTTAGGTAGCATTTCCTCATATATACCTAATTGCTTTTCAAGGTCATAACGATATATTAGGTCAAAACACGCTTGTGTTGCTAGACATACTCCTCTTTGATCCTTAACAAAACCTCATATCCTTTAAAACCAACCCTATTTTTTGTGAAGTTATATATGGAATTTTAATTTTAATTTTTTATTGTATTTTATAGGAGCCAAATTAAATAAAAGGCACAACTCCAATTCTAAACAAAAGCCACAATTTAAACACAAGTCCAAAACAACAACAATGTTGAGGGAGAAGGACTTTGCTTGGGCTTATTGTGACAAGATTCTTGGAGACCCTAAGCTCCTCTGTAAATTTTGAAAAGTGAAATGTAGTGGAGGTATTTATAGATTCAAGTATCACCTTGCACAAATACCTGACCATGATATAGGTCTCTAAAAAAATGTTGACAAAAATGTCAAACACCAAGTAACCTTCGCCATTGATATGTTGAGTCAGCATAATGCAAAGAAAGAAAATAAAAAAAAGAAATAGGAACTCCTGGAGTTGACAATTTTTCTTCCACTACCCCATTGACATCTCCCTCTATTGACTTCTCAATGCAATTCCCAAGTTTCCCACACATGCCTCCAAGTCCAAGTCAAACTCAAGGCCAAATTAATCCTCCCGCATTCAACATTGGAGGTGGAAACATAAACACCTTTTTTTCTCCCCACACAAAATGTTGTTCCCAACCTACATTGGATACCACTAGTTGGAAAAAAAATATCCATAGTCAGGCAAGGAAGGCCATTGCTAACTTTTGGTACTATTCTGACATACCTTTCCACTGTGCCATAAGTCCTTATTGGCAAGCTATGATTGATGCAATTGCTATTGCAGGTCCAGGGTTCAAATCTCATTCATTAGAGAGAATTAGGACAAATTTTCTATTAAAAGGTGTTGAAGATGCCATGCTTGTGCCATCTGAGTTTTGCTCATCATGGGTAGAAACAAGGTGCACGATCATAAGTGATGGATGGATAGATCAGAGGAAAAGAACTTTAATAAATCTCCTTGTATCTTGTCTAGTAAGTATAATGTTTCTCAAATTAGTGGATGCCTCAGACAAGGTTAAGACTGCACAACTTATTTGTGAAATGATGGAGGAAGTCTTTCAAGAAGTAGGAGAAGAACATGTTGTACAAATTTTCACCGACAATGCAGCTAATTATATAGCTATTGGTAGACTTTTTGAGATTAGGCACCCCACTATTTTTTGGACCTATTGTGTTGCCCATTGTATAGATTTAATGCTTGAGGACATTGGTAAGCTTCATTGGATAGATGAGGTTGTGGAGAAGGAAAAATCCATAACCAAATACCTATAAAAGCACATTATTTTCCTAAACACCATGAGAAAATACACTGTAAGTAAAGAAATTGTTTGACATGCAGTGACTAGATTTGCAACAAATTTCACATCTTTGCAATTTTTGGTTGAGTAAAAGACAAATCTGAAGCGGATGTCCTTAAGACCTGAGTGGATGGCATCTAAACATTCCAAGACCCTTGAAGGCATTGAAGTTTTTTCGCTTGCATTTAATGAAGGTTTCTAGAAAGATGCCGAAGAGATTATTGTTGTGATGGAGTCCCTTGTTAGAGTTCTCAGGTACTTCAAGTATTTTAACTTTTTCATGTTTTAAATTCCATTTAAAGCTTCTTTTTATTTTCAATGTTTCATATTAATGTAAATTTGAAACCTTGAACTTTCAGGATGGTTGATGGTTACAAACCCGCTATGGGTTACATTTATGAGTCAATGGATCTCACAAAGGAGGCCATTAAAAGAAGATATGGGGATGAGGAGGAAAAGTATATGCCTCTTTGGGACATTATTGATGCACATTGGTATAGGAAATTGCATTCCCCCTTACATGCTGCTAGGTACTTCTAAACCAATAGCATTTTTATGATAAGAGAAAATTTAATGAGGATAGGGAGGTTCACAGAGGACTTATGACATGCATGGAAAGGTACTTCCCTAATCCAGAATTTCAAAGTCATGTCTTTTCCCAACTATAGGGTTATGGAGCACCACCTAAATTATTTTCCTATACCAGTGTTATACGAGAAAGGTCTAAGGTGTCGCCAGGTACCCTTTGAGGCTTGAAGGCTTTATCAGTTCATTAAATTTGTTTAAAATTTATTTTGTATGATAAATATTTTATTAAATTTTGTTGTCTTTTAAAGTTTTTACTATTTAGTATTTAGTACATCTATTCACAAACCCTTGCCACTTGCTAGGTCTTTGGTGGAAATTTTTTTGTAGTGATATGCCAGATTTGAAGAGATTTTCCATTCAAATATTAAACCAAGCATGCAGTGCTTCAGGGTGTGAGTGCAACTAGAGCATGTTTGATAAAATATATTCTAATAAGCACAACAAATTGACACAAAAGCGCTTAAATGACCTTGTATTTTTCCATTACTATCTACAAATTCGCAACAATAAAATACTAGGTGAGAGCTTGAATTTGAAGGTTTCATAATCTGATTTGGAATTTAAAGTTTAAACTTTAAAGTTCAAAGTCAAACTTAAATTCACATTTCAATGTCTCATGATAATGATAGGTTTGGATCATTCACCAATAGACCTTGAAGATATAGATTTGCAAACTACAAATGCAGCAGATTGGGTCCAATTAGAGGAGGCTCCTCTTTTAAGCCTACATGACTTGAAGAACTTTGAGAGTCAAGCAAGTGGAAGAGTGGGAGGAATCTCTTCTAGTTCTCACTCTTAAGAGTCTTAGACTCTTAGTAACTGATTTTTTCTAATTAGCATGCAGTTGTTTGTAAACTTTTAGAAGCAATTGCTTCTAGTTCTATGTAGTCACTAGTTAGGACTCATGACTTAGTACTTTGGATCATGTTTGGACTCATAGCATATATGAGATGCTTATTCATTCATGATATTTTGGACATCTATTGATATTATGAATTGTTTGGACATGGCTTTACTGAATATCAATGAAATTTTTTATTTTTATTTTTATTTTTTTAAATTCAATATATGTGTATATTTTTGTTTATTTAATTCACTGATTTTTTTTTCAATTTTTCCCCAATCTTATTAAAACTCTTAGCTCTTTTGCCTCACCAATTTATTGTTTATTGTTTATTGGTTGCAAGTTTCATTCTTCACTTATGAGTGCTAAGCTGTGCTAGAGAGTGCCAATGCATTCTGAGTGTTGTTAGGGATCAGTACTAGGACAACACAAGGGAGCACTAGGTCAAAATTCATGGAAGTGAATGAATATGAGGGTGTGTTGGGGAGTGTCAATCAGTTCTAGTTGTCATGCCAAGGAGGGAGTGACAAGGTATGCTAAGATTGTGTAAGGCATGCCAGGGAATATCAGGGAATGTCAAGAAGTGCTAGAGTGTGCTAG
>Ga0115851_100389_pt1 | contig 18934 bp, 12 predicted proteins | sample InSIn2gowninarea_FD_83865 | JGI IMG/M metagenome (GOLD analysis project Ga0115851, IMG submission 83865)
TGGAATGCTACTGAGTCTCTACCAAGTATTTTGGTTCCCCCTTTTTTTTCCGTGAGAGATTTAATCATATTAAAATCTCCTCCCAGGATCGAGGGTAATTCTGGGTGCCTTTCTTTCATTTCCTCCAGAGAAGTGAGGAGCCTGATTTTTTTCTTCCAAAAGTTGAGGACCATAGACATTGCTAATCATGTATCACTCCTTGTCTGCCACAGGTTGAATAATTAGAGAGAGTTGGTGCCTAGATGCCTCCGCATCAAGAATACCAAATTTCTGTGGATTCCATAGAGTGAGAATCCCCCCTGCTGCATTAGTTGCTTTGACTTCGAGATACTCATACTTAACCATTTGTTATGCTTTTCTCTAATTTTCTCTACTGAGCATTTTGTTTCCTGTATGAACACCATATCAGGTTTTTCTTCCTTGATTCTGTTACTTAAATTTTTCTGTTTTCTTTTGCTCCCCAGTCCTCTAATCTTCCATGTTGTGAGTCTCATAATGTGGAGTTTTTAAAGGAGTAACTGGAGAGATCTTTCATCTTGCCTGAGTTAATCATGAGTTTTCCGCATTTTAACAACAATTCTTTTTGTCTTTTCCTTCCTCTTTTTTTCCTGGGTTTTTGGTAGATTTTCCTTATACTAATCCCATTGATTTAACTCCTTTGTTCTCCTGGTTGTCATGGCCTCTTTTTACTCCTATATCCTTTTGATTAGACCTATTTAGGAATAGTTGTTGTACTCTATCAAGTTCCTCCTGTGGTAGGGATTTGATTCCTTTGTTACTTCCTTGCTCTAGAAACTTTTCTAGTTCAAGGTTCTCTCGCTCAAGGATCTCCTGTAGATCTTGGTCCTCCGTGCCGCTTTCACTTGGTGTCATCTCATGGTCCATGTCTAATTCCATGGATTTTTGAGGATCCATTCTGTGTTCATCTTGTTCCTGTATGATATCCATGTTGGACTCTTTTCCTTTCTCTCTTTGGTGGTTTTGTGGTATTCTTTGTGTTCCTTCTTCTTCCTCTTCTTCTTCTTCTAAAATTTCAAAACCCTTGTCACTCGATAATTTTCTTTCACTGGGTTTCTTTTGGGTCCTCTTTCCTCCTCCTTTCCCCCTTCCTCCCACTTTGGTAAAACCTTCAAGGTCTTTTCCTTTGTTGGTTTTTTGGTTTTCCTCCCTTTTGTTAAGTGGGTAGTCCCTCAAGAGGTGTCCATGTTCATGACACTTGTGACATCTAAATGGTATGTGTTCATAGTCAACTGTCCGAACCCATTCCTCATCATAAACTTCTAGGATGACCTCATCTAAAAGTGCCCCTGATAAGTCCATCTCTGCACATATGCGAGCAAAGGAGGTGTATTTTCCTTATAGAGTTGCCTCTGATATCTTTATGAAATGCCCTAATTTATTGCCTATAGCTTTTAAAGATTTTGGCATCTAATAATCTAAAGGTAAAGAGTATAGTCTTATCCATACCATGACCGATGTGAATGTCTCATGCTCTGGAACCAAGTTCATCGTCCAAGGTCGCATGTAGAGACCAACAGCCGCAAAGAAGTATGGTCCTCCTTCAAAAATTTTGTCCTTATCTTCTAGGTTTGTGAATACCACAGTAAATAACCCGTAGATCCAAGATGGATATTTAGTTCTCCTTTTGGTTTCCAGGTGTTTTTTTATCAAGTGTATAGTGCCTTCTCGGTGAGCCATATGCCCATAAACTTGCATATGATTGCATAAGTTGTCATGTGATCCCTGTGCTCCTGTAGAGTTGGATCATTTAGGACTACCGGTGGTTTAATGTTAGACTTGGGTTTGCAGGGCCCCAATTTTTTTGTTGTTCACAATTCTATGACCATTGTTTTCAGCTTTCTCCTCCTGTTGAACCTCCTCGTGGGTCCCTTCCTTTTCATGGGGTTTGCTAACTTCTGCCTTTTGGGTGTCAGTAATTTTTGTCTCATTCTCTGAAGAATTTTGGGGTATGTTTCGATTCGCTCCTCTACTTTTGTTCGCAACCACATGACTGTAGGAGGGAGTGGAGCTCCCTCCTCCTTGCCACTCCATGGTTACCAGCTTGTTCCTAAGTCTTCTGTATCAAACCCTAGTTCTCTCCCGTCCACCGATGAGCTTCTACAATTCTCTGATCATCGACTTGAGTACTCTCATGTATAGGGTTTTTTGCAAATTTCAACCATTCATGTAATATCAACATTAACACTATAATTAATATAATATCAACTATGATCAACTATGCTCAACATTAATGTAACATTATTGTAAATATGTCACTATGGTCAACCATGGTCAACAATGATTAACCAATATCAACCAATGTGACATTAACATTAATGTAACATCAACTTTTTTCAACCATGATTGATAATGGTAAAACCAAAATTATTACTTATTGTTCAATATTAATATTATAATACATATAAAAATATTATAAATATATTAAAATTCCCATTAATATTATAATATGATAATATATTAACATCGACATGTTAATCTTAATCTTAATATTTTGTTTTCTAAGGTTGGCATGACTACCTCTTCATTATGTCCATTTTATTGCCATGATTGTAGTGGGCAATTGAACCGATTACTTGACACCAAGGAGTGCCTTAACAACCCTATAGACTAGTATTAATCTCAATATTGATGTTAACATATTAATCTTAATATTAACATATTAATATTAGCATCAACAACAATATTAACATATTAATATGAATATTAATATATTAAAATATCAATATTAATGTTAACCTAAATCTATTAATATTAATATAAACATTTTTTACATTGACATTATGATCAAAACAATCAAGTCTCTTCCCCATAATTTATCATGGTCAAAAAATTAAATCCGTATGCACAAAATGTGTTTGATATAAGCATATTAGCTGCATCTTTCACATTTTATACATCGATGAATACTTGAAAATAACACCATCAGCTTACCGCATTAATAAATGTGGTTGTAAATAGAAAAGAGAAATAAAGTTTATGGTATTAGCAAGGATAAAGAGAGAAGTATAGTAAGATTTTAAAATGATCTTACTCACTGTTGCGTACGAATTACGTATGGACTGATATTCCATGTGTGTGTTTTCTTGGATGCTGCATAAATTAACGCATTCTTTTGAATTGGGATGAATACGTGGAGGCCACACCTCGGCCAGGAGCTCTAGATTGGTGCAACGATCACAACCAAGGAGTTCAAGTTGAAGTGTCAAACATGCAATCGGGTTAAATGGTTTTTTGTTTAACCTTGATTCCCATGCCATAAGAATAAGTTTGCTATTCCCACATTGACCGTTGCTACAAATTTCAATCCGTATGTATCAAATAACCTTTTCTACAATACGAGTTGTCGTGTGGATGTTGTTAGGCAAGGTGGTGCAATGCCCCAGGGCTTAACGATCAAAAGCAAGCAGTTGTTGAAGTGTCAAACATACAATCGGGTTAAATGTTCTTTTGTTTAACCTTGATTCCCATGCTAGAAGAATAAGTTTGTTATTCCCACGTTGACCATTGCTACAAATTTCAATTCCAAGAACAAACTATGTGTCAAATAACTTTATCTACAATACCAGTTGTCGCGGGGATGTTGTTATTTGAGGTTGGTGCGATGCCCCAACAAATCGTTGAACTTTTCCATGGTGGAATGATCGGTTTTCTCATTCTATGACGGGCATCACTTTCTACGCTACAAAACCCATTTTTCCATGGTTGTTGCGTGCTTTTCTATAAAATTATTCCACAGCTGTTATTTGCTTTGCGATGCCCCAACAAATCGTTGAAGTTTTCCATGGTGGAATGATCGGTGTTCTCATTCTGTGACGGACATCACTTTCTACGCTACAAAAACCCATTTTTCCATTGCTGTTATGTGCCTTTCTATAAAATTATTCCAGGGCTGTTATTTGCTTTTCTATAAAATTATAAAATTATTCCAGGGCTGTTATTTGCTTTTCTATAAAATTATTAGGGCATAGATAAATATCTAGTTGAAGAATAATTACATTTGCAAAAGTGAAAAAAAATAAATTAAAACAGAGAATGAATTTGATTACTGAATATTGATTTGAGAACCAATACATAAAACAACTAAGTTAAGCTTACTTGTACATGCAATAATTAAGGCTAATTAAAGCTTAATAATGCTAAGTGTGCTTTATGTTATGTTAATGTTCACATGCACCACATGTAAGCACTAGAGTTAACTAACTAAAGGAAAGCTGCTCACCAAATGTAAGCACTAGTTTTAACTAACCCTAACTAAGCCCACATCACATGCAAGAGCTCGAATTTAACTAAAGCTAATTAAAGCTAACTATGTGCATATACACCAACATCTTGACATGAGTGAAACATACCATAATCCTTCCACAATATCTATAGATTAATTACTACACATAATTTGTTGAAATTGGGATGCCCTAGAGTGAGTTGCTTGGAATACCTTAGAGTGGCTTGCTAATTTTTTATGCTATACCTCAAACAATTATTTCTTAATTTTCTAATTTTTTCTTATTAAAATTGTTTTATCTCAAAGATATTATAATTTTATACAATATTTTTACAAAAACATTACTAAACATTTTATACACTAAAATAAATTTTCATCCTTTAAATTTTACCAAATCAATAAACTTGAGTGGACAGTGATTTCAAGGATTATTGAGTAGAACAGTCTCCCATTGAATATTCAATCAAAGTAACAATGAGGAGTAGATGAAGATCAATGGTGTCATATTATGACATAGAACTACTAATTCAAGTGAAGTAGATGATGATTGCAAAGTAGTGGAGTTCAGACTTGAATTGAAGTCTTTTTTGAAGGTCTTATTAGTCCAAATCCTGGTCTTTGGTTGTTCATACCCCGCATCCAATATAAAACAATAAAGAAATAAGCTTTTAATTGCAACATTGAAATTAAATTTGTTTGTAACTTATTAGTGTCTGTTAGCCCTTCGAGTCATAGATGATCAAATGTACTATTTCAAAGTTGTTGATAGGGTTATTAGGTCAAATTGTTATATTTTCAAATAAAATTTGATCATTAGTGAGTTCTAGGTTTTTACTACTCCTTATGGCTCATGGTGAAAATTCCATTTAATTGGTTGTGTCATTACTCATTATGATTGGTCATCAGTAAATGTCTTGGTCACCATCTGAGTCTCATGTCATGGTCGGTCACGTTTCAAGGTCCAAATCATTAGTTTCATATTCCATTAGGTGTCATTATTGAGGTCAAGTCATCAAAATGATTAAAATTGTGGTAAATCATTATGGGAGTAGTAACTAGGGGAAGTGATGTTCAAGGAGATTTTTTTAATAACTATGTTTGGATCATATCATCATGAGGGTGTTTGCATCAAAAAGTGTTGAGAAACAGCTTTCCAACTGTCCGTCCTAAGCTCAAATCCGATTTCTGGATGGAAAGATAGATTAAAATGAAGTTTGGACCTCAAAATTAGACATAAGCCTTATTCCCATTTTTCCCTTTTCCTTGAAGAATTATAAATCCCAAGTGTAAAACCCTTTTCCACTTTTTCATATTCCCAAACTCTAGCCTTAACACATTTGGAGTAATTCAAAAACTCTAGCCTTAGCCCATAAAATCCTTTGCACATGCCTTTAACCTCATTTCCATTGTGATATATCGAAACTCTAGCCTATAGTCCATTTGATACATAAATAGTCTATTTGATAAAAAATGTTGCACATTGTAATGTATTACAATTTAATACATTGTAACAGTCCCACGTTATCCCACTATCACAATTCGCAAGCGTTTTTGTTTTCCATATGTAAAGTTCTTTACCCATTGGCCAATTGTGATCATAGTCCCCCATATATTGCATCGCATCACAACATTATGTCCCACCTCCTCTCATAAGTCCCGCAGATACTCCCTTCCCTGATGTGATTGTAATTGTGCACTTTATACCTCGCATCGTAGTCCTGCAACATAACATCCTTGGCTCCTCATTGTGATATTACTCCCCGCTCCAATATCGCATCCCTCCTTGTCTCGATTGCGATTGGCCCTGGACAAACGTGATACATTATAATGTGTTCTTAAAGAAAGTTTCGTGTCTCATCCGCAGCAAAATGCTATGGAACAAGGAAAATTCCTCCATCCTACCTCCTATTGCAATCAGCCAGTGGATGTGATATTTCATCTATCTCAATGTTAGGTTTTTCAAGTCTATAGTTATGGAAAAACACAGAAAATCAACAAAAACGGCTCTTTGTTTTTATTATTGTTACAACAAAAACCCAGTCCTAATGTGATTGTGATGAGGATTAACGACAGAGTAAGAAATAGTCTCATGCCTCACTTTTAATAGAAAAATAACAGCGAAAGGGAGCGAGCATGGCACATTTCATCCAATCATTTTCAGAACTGAATGCAGAAAAAAAGGAACAACAACCCATTTGGTCAAAAAAACAGGACTAACAAAATGATTATTGGAGGCCTCAGTTGCACCAGAACACCCAGAACAACACCAAAGCTCAAACAATGATATTTTAAGTAGTTTTGATATATTTTAGGAATTTTGTAATAAATATTGAGATCCGCTTCAATTTGTAAAACACTATATAAATACTTAAGAGGTTTGGAAGTATGGAGTTTGGACATCAGAGGTGGAAACACTTGTAGCTTGTACTTCAACATTTTATTCAGGAAATCAAAAGGGTGGTTGCAACTATTATCTAGGAATTCATGTGCAGTGATTTTGTAATGATGTACTTTTTTTGTTATAGTTTTTTATGAATGATATACATCTCTCTTTTCCATATCTTATTTCTTTAATGATTCTCCTTAAAGGTTATAAGCATAATTTTTTTCATTAAAGCATTATTTTTATGGGAACATCATTTTGTGTAATCTTCCTTCTTACTTAATGAATTCAAGGTGAACATGTTCATCAAGACCTTTTTCCTCTTTCAAACACTACACTACACTAACAAAACCATAAATCGATCACAAAAGTATTTCTACCTTGATTCTCTATATATTTGTTGTTGTAACCCTTTGATCCTTTGACCTAGCTACTTGGTTTTCATCCCTAATCCAACATCAAAACCTTCATATCCTTAAACACTAGTGCTGTAATATCTAGCCTAACATCTTTTCTCATTCCATTCATCATTAGCTGTGAATTCATGGAGAGATCCCTCTCTAGTTTAGCAAGCTAGTTGTTGAACCCTAAGTGGTTTGAGGTTACCTCCTTCAATCTCACTTCTCAGCCTTGGGATATTATGGAGGATAACATAACCCTAAAGATTGGAGAATCAAGGTTTGAGGATGGGTGATAATGGCTACAGGTAGGTTGTTATCTAGTTTGGAAACTTCAACATCAAAGGTTAGGATAATGGGTTTTGAGATTGAATTTACATTAACCTATTAAGTGTATCAATTCTAGTTGTATTGACCACATGAGCGGAGAAAATATATGGAAAATGAAAGTTGCCAATTGCTGGAAAATTTTGAACCACTTCTGGAGAGAAGAAGCTTGGAAATGGTTGTAGTAGAGAACAAAATTAGAAGCAATCATAAGGGAAAAACCGTGAAACAACCAGGATTGAAGTCTCAAATTCATGCAAATAAACACAACATTTAATTTTGGTAAGTAAACATCAAAATTGAGTTCATTTATACACGGTATATGTATAGTGGAGAAAATTAAGAATTTTTTGGGTTGACAAATGAGAAAACTAAAAAAAAAAAAAATTAAGTTAATGCCTTTTTACTCAAGTCAATGTTATGTTGTACGTGGAGCACTACGAAAATCAATCTTTATTTATTTTTATTTTTAAATTTTTAGAAAGGCATGTGTATGTCTTCATGTTAAAGCATTTTTGTTTAATGGTTAGTTAAAAAAATGGAGGAGAAGGGTTTGTAAAAGTAATGATATTTTGATGGTTAAGTAATGAATGTTATGCTTTGACATAGGGTTCATTAATAACCATGTTTTATTTATATTAAGATAACTGCAAAGTCTTTTATGTTAAATGAAGTTAAGTCAAATTAAAATTTGAAGATAAGTTGAAGTTGAAGTTGAAGTTGAAGTTAAATTTTAATAGTTATACAAATTTTATTAATGGGGAAGGTTGTATGATCAATGTTATTTGAAATCTAAGGGCTATGTTTAATAGTTAAAGTTGTTTGAGATTTCCATAATTTTAAGAGTTTAGTTCAATTTGGAGTTATAGTAAATTAATAGTAATGTTGTTGTTGGACCTTTATCAACTTCAGCAAAAAACATATCTATGAAGAATATTGAAGGAAAAAGATATAAAGACTCCATGAATTATGAACAATTATGAATATGCTAACTTCATGACAGAAGCAAAAAGTAGAGGAAACTACAAGCAAAGAAAATAAGACTTTGATGACAAGAAGAAGCCCTCAAGCTACTAAATCTGGAACTTTGAAGAGTAAGGAGTAGGTAAAGTTCAGAGAGAAGGTTGAAGGAGAATATCTACAAAAGAAATACCAAAAAAACAAGTTTAGAGGAAAAAAGTGGTCAAATATTGTGTTTATAGGGTGAAACAAACTTGCTATGGAGGAGAAACACATTGCAATCTATAGTGAATGTGAGCACAATGAACCTCAAGAAGTGAAGGGTTTGATAAAACTCAATTTCCATAAGAAAGTGAAAGAAAAGTTGAAGAAATAGAAGAACGCATGTGAAAGAGAAGCTTGCAAAGATGACACTTAAGATAAGGGTTATTAGAAAAACTCACATAAGTCAACCAACAACATAGATATTAATGCCATAGATGAGGAACATGGAAGAATAGTTGTAAACCATATAGATAGCTCAGAGAAGAGGGATTGAAGTAGGTTATGTAAGTGATAAACAAGAAGCACTAAAAGACATCATAGTGAAAGAATAACTAACAAGAGTAGAAGAAAATATTGTAACAATGGCAGAATAAGAAAATATGGGATTTGTTTATCATCTCCAATAACAGTGGACGAAGCTTATCAATTTCCTCTTGAAGAAAAGAATAGGTTCTCTAGAAAACAAACACAGTATTCATGAGAAAAAAAATTCATTTCAGAGGTATGAGGCAACATGATGACAACAATTCAATTCAAATTTATGAAGGAAGAAAAAGAAGTCCACAGAGCCAAAATCAAAGTCTAAGGGAAGGTCATTCATACAAAAGAAGAACAACGCCTTGAAAAGCTGAATATTTTTGTGGTAAGTGTTTTAGATGCAATGGATATGGTTATAAATGTTATGAATGTCCAAATTTTTTACATGAATATCATACTAATTATATTTTCCATGGAAAAAATATAGGATCATCACTCGTGATAAAAAAATACACTTCTCTAGCGAAACAAATAGATCAAATAGGAATACAAATAAATGCTTTGTTTAGGACTACATGTGAATTAAAATGAAAGTGCTACTAAATTAAAATTGATGGTGATAGTATAAATAATCTATTATCTCTTGAAATGGTCCAGAAATTAAGTTTGGAAACGTTTGTTCAGCTTGCACCTTATAAAGTGTCATGGTTTCACAAATAAAATAAGGTTTTTGTAAATGAAAAATGTAAAATAGATTTTAGGATAGGTAGATATCAAGAAGATGTACTTTTTGATGTAATACTTATGGGTTCTTATCATGTTTTAATGGGTAGACCACGTGAATTTGAAAACAAAACAAAAAAAATCACAATTGTGAGAAACACACATTTCTAGCATTGTAGTTTGACACTACAACAATAGAGATCAATAATGTGTTGATGGTGAGTGACAAGGAGTTCTTGAATTAGGGAAAATAATATGAGACACAATATACATTTCTTAGTAAACTAAAGGCAGTGGTTACAAACATTGAGGTAAATGATTTTCCTTTAGAAAAATAGATTTTGTTAAATGAGCATGAGAATATGATTAAAATAAATTGTGGAGTGAAGTTTTAATAAGAGTGGACATATATTATCCAATGATATCTACCATAAAAGTTAATTTTCCAAAAAGGTTGTGATGGAAGGAAATATTGAATAAATTGTAATAGGTGAGGAAAATGAAGAACAAAAGGTTGCCTTGAGTGACAAAAAGTGGTTTTTGTGTGAGATATCAAGAAGATGTTGGGAATACTATGAATAAATATTGTTGTGAGAAAGTTGTGGAAGAGAAAGTAATTATGGATATGAGAAGTAAGAAATAGAAACAAACAAAGAATGTACAATTTCAATGATATGAGGCACAAAATGAGAGAATGGAATATATACATGTGGAAGAAAGGAAGGAAAAACATAATAATAAGAAGAAAACTTGCTTTCAAATTGTAATCAATGAAGACAAAAATATATTGAAGTTAAATAGTAAAGAAATGAATCATGCGAAGACTTAAATTATGGGCAAGTGATTATTATGTTTTGATCAATTTCAAGAAGAAATCAAGTTTCCAAATGGAAAAACTAAAATACAATGGCAAATAAAAAAGTCAAAATTTGACAATTAGAAGTTACCATCTAAGAGGAAAATAATTGAAAAAAAAATATCTAATTTGTAGATTCACTTGAAATTAGTTCATACTTACTAGGGAAAATAATGGAAATGAAGACTTTATAGATAGGAATCCGTGAAGAATTGTGTTCGCTGGGAGTTTGATGTAGGAGCATCATTTCAATTTTTATTTGTTTAGGTGTAATAGGACGTAGCCATTTCTAGGATAATCTATGTAGGGATGAGATGGACTATTTCATATACCTTGTAATGTAATGAATGTCCTAGGTAATCATATAGTTGGAGGAGTTGAGTAATTTTAGGGATATAAATATTCAAGCTATTAGATTTGTTATATTATAGAAATGGGGGATAAAAACTAATATTTCATTATTCAAGCTAATTTTTCATTATTTTGTATAAATGCATTTGTTGTGGAATGAAAATTCAAGCACAAGTAGAAAATAAAGTTTATAGTATTGTTTGAGTATATGGTTTGCATCATATTTTTCCTATTAGTTCACATGGATGAGGTGAAAATTCTTGCACTTAAAATGGATGTGAATTGGATGAAAACCTTATAAGTGATGAAAAATGACATTTTAGTGGAAAAAATAGTGTGATCTAATGCAAATGAGCTATAAAAATTGTGATTGTCTCTATGTAGATGGTGTTCCAATCCGCCCAAAAATCATTCCATGCAATTTCATATACCTTCATTCTATCAAATAGATTTATCTCCTTTAGATGTTGAATTGAGGTGATGTTAAGCTCTAGTTGTGTACAAGCTTCCTCCATGTTGTAACCAAGAAATTTCATTGCAAAAATATACAATGGTTAAATACCACATAGGTGGAAATTGTATAAGGAGAGATGTCATTAATGAGATTCTATGTTTTATAATTATTATATAGAGCTTGAGATCACAAGTATAAATAGATAATTTTATAAGAATGATATTGATAGGTATTTTTTCAATTAATACCAATTTTGAATATTGATTACTATATTTTTTATTTCTAAATATGCCATGAATATATCATCTATGACGAATTAAACTTGATCAAACAAAATGGAATTTTATTGGCAAGAGATGCCAAATGTGTATTTATTTATTATGTAATGATTGCCTCGTACTCTCAATTTGTAGATCAAGGTTTATAGCTTTAATGCTCTTTATTATGTCTCGTGAACAAATAATATATGGAAGGTAAACACTTCACAGATTCCTCATTCGTACACCTAGATATGGATTTATTTTAAGCATTCATATGAATTATTAGTCATCTATCACCCTCCTTATACAAAAATAATATTTTATAAATAAATTAAATACATGGGGGCCTTAGTAACCTACTCTTCCTTATTAAGAATTTTTCATTACAAATATTGCATGGCATGATCCTCCACAATTTCCTATTGGTAAAGATTCCTACTAGGATTAGAAGCAAGTTAATATAAAAGAGGACATACAAATGCCTTAGTGACCTTACAATGTTGTATGACATGTGATAAATCAATGGTAGGAAAGCATGTGCCTTGAACAAACTAATAAACAAGAAATATGTTTTTTTTTCCTAGTTAGAGCTACCCATGATGCTCTGCAAAGCTTACTGTGTTTGTCTTTCACTAATTTTTCACATGAATTTATCTAATAATACACTCATACTAAGTTTATATTATGCTTTAGGTTGATGGTGATTTGACATTAATAACAACAATTGCTATTGAAATTTTGATAAAATTAAACTTCTTAGTAAACATGAATTTTATTTCTATTTTCAACTTTATAACAATCAATATTTTACAACAACTATAATTTGAATTTTAAATACAACTTTCATAATCAAATTTTTAAAATTTATGATGATCCAATCCTATTTTGAGTAGTTTTTAATATTTTATGGCTAAATTAAATGTTCATTGGTTGCAACTTTATTCAAACCATCATGATCCAATCCTATTTCTAATTTTTAATAACTCTTTTTTCAACTACATGTGAGTGCTAAACCATAACAACACTACTAAAATACATAAATTTATATTTAAATTATGAAATGACAGGAAATTTTTGAAGAAGGAGGGTTCATGGATAAAACTAATACCATAACACTATAAATAAATAGAGTTGTTGCCTTCCCTCTCCATTAATACTTTTACATAATCATCGGTAGAGTTATGTAGAGTTGTTGTCTTCCCTCTCTATTAGTACTTTTACATAATCATCTCATTTGACATAGCAAGTAATTTCAGTTTCCCTTTCTTTTCATGTTGTTACTTCTAGAGAAGTTTGTTTAAATTCTCACACGTCATTGTTCTAAATTTCCCAATAATTTTATATAACCAAAACTAATATATCTTTCTCTATAAAGTTTCTTCATGATATTTCTTAGGTACTATTTTATTTCTAAATATTATATGGAAAATTTTAGGAAACTTTCTTGGGGTAAATTTCATTCATGATCAAATTTCCATATTTTCTTCCCAAGTAAATTAATCATTTTCCATTTTTTCTAAACTTGTTTACACAAATTTTATAGAAGAGAAATATTTTACTATATAGATCATAATTTCTTTTTAAAACTATATAGTAGCTTTTAAGAAATTTGAAAATTTTAAACTTAGAAATGGCAACAGATTTTGTATATGGCATTTTAACAATAAGAAATTTCTAACCAGGCTTCTTGTAGTAGTGTTTTTGGTGGTAGCCTCTCATTTTAATGAATTGCACAAAATATTCAACCAACTTACTCATGTAGGTTAAACAATAGAACCAATATCATTCAAGTTACAATGTATCCTTATACAATCAAGTGTGTTTTATTTAATCCTCCTTTTTTACAACAATTCTTCCTTCCCATTCTAATCCCGCTTTTTTATCCCATTTTTTAATTCTTCTTTTTTTACTAGAATAACTATGATGGGAATATGTGTTATTATCAAAATAATTGATATAAAATAATAAAATAAGAATGGTCAACTACGAAGATTAGGGTTAGCAGTTAATATCATTTGTTTATTTATTTACGTCTTAAGATAATGAAGGATGTACCATCTTTATTCAATGTCGCACATCTAAACAATGGCGGTGATGGGGGTGGCAGCGGTGCGGATGACGACGACAATAACAACCTATTTCAAAATATACAAATTTATAAATTCAATAAAATTAAAATTATATATAATTATTGTGTATAAACCTTTTTAAAATATCTTTAAATTGTATAATTCTTATAAAATTAGATTTAATAAAAATAATTATGTATTTAATATATATGTTTGTTTAATTTTATACTATATACTAACCTATACAACAACCACATATTTCAAAATAACCTTGAATTACAACAACAACCACCTATTTCAAAATATACAAATCTATAAATGTAATAAAATTAAATTTATATATAGTTATTGTTTATAAACCTTTTCAAAATATCTTAAAATTGTATAATGCTTGTAAAATTAGGACAAATAAAAATGATTATATATTTAATATATATGTGTTTGTTTAATTTTATACTATATACTAAGAGATTCCTATTGAATTTTTTTCATAATCCTCATTACAATTATATATATAAAGATTAATATTCTTTAGTTGAAATGAAATTAATTAAAAAAAAAACTTAAAAGTAAATAAAATTTTAAAAATAATGTGTATATTTAAAAGATTATCGAAATTTAAAATAAAGATAGTTATAATGGATAATGGTTATGGTGGTTACATACATATACATTTTAACATTTATATTTTACTTTTGCATTATAATTTTACTTTTAATCATGGTGATGACAATACATGAGATTGATTAGTATGTTACTTGGAACATAGACATAACTATTTGATTGTACATGGAAATAATATTTGAAATCATTCATATGTTTTGTAAGTATTTTAAGCTTGAATTAAAGTTTTTTTGAAATATAATGAAAATGTCAATGTAAAAAAAAATAGTTAGATAGTTACATGGCAACATAGTCTTTACTTTTTTCGTAGTTATCGATTCATAGTTATTGGTTCATGGAAGTGAATTCTAAACTATATTTCTTAAAATTATAAACAACTAAAAGTGTGAAAGATTTATATTAAAGTTATTTTATCTACATTGAATATTTTACACAAATGCAATATGAAAAGTCGCATTCTATCCATTGGTGATGCTGCAACATTCTTTTTCAAAAATTTCAAAAAAATTATAAATATTGTGTTTTCAAAAAAGTATGTAAATGACTAATTAAAATTTATTATTATTTTAAATAAATTTTAAGGTTATTGTAATAAAGTGTTGGTGTGGGTGTGTTGGCTACCTAAAAACTCCCTTTTGCATTTTCACTTTTGAATGAAACAGCCCCTCTTACTTCTTGCACTAAATTTTTGAATGCCTCATCATTTTATTGACTTTGGACATTGCTCAATTAAAATTCCTTGTAGAATGTTATTTTGTGGAAAGCCCTTTTTTTTATTACTTTTGATTTGAGACATATATCAACTATGCAATATGTTTCCTTTCTTCTTTTGATAGTTATGTTCATATTATTCATTTTATAATACACCATGGTTTATTTCAATACCTAATATCATTTTTATCATATAATTAATGATATGATAAAAACATTGATGTTTTTATCACTTTTATGTTGTAATAATATCATTATTTTAATTCTCCTAGATAATATTATGGATTGACCCTTGTTATATGTATTAAGGATGATATATAATGTTTTGGGGGTGTAATTCATTGTTTCATGGTCCCAACCCCTTTGTAACCTTGAATCGAACTTACACTATATAGACTTACCCATGGTATGGTTTATTGATAACATTTATTATATTACGATGTTGATCATTATGCTTCTTATGTTGGTGAGGAGTTATGAGTGGTCATATCATTATACATGTGGAAGGCATGGCAGTAAATTCAGTCATCCATATATTGACTATGTGGCAATGCCAATGGTCATTTAGCAATGGTTAATGACTATGTGGCACATTTCAGGTTCTATATGTGGACTAGGGTTGTAAAGAGATATCCCAAGGTCAGTTTCATTTCATTATGATTCTAAAACACTTTCATTGTTTCCTTGTTCTAAGTGTATTGTTTTTCTTGTCACTCCAAACTGCTTTGCAAAATCCCATCATAGTTTGTTTACTATTGTTTCTTTTGAAAACATGTATGTTTAGAATAGGCTCTCGGTATGTCGTTCAACCAATATATGTGCTCCCAAACCCTAACTATGTTTTTGTTTCTTCATCACTTATACCTTGTTTTAAATCCATACCATTCCCCTACAAATAACTCAAAGTATTTTCTACGGCTCTCATTATGAGAACTTAGGCTATTGGAGGAGAAATTGTTCAGGCATATAAATAATAACTTGCACTAATCAAGAAAGTGGGTTGGTGGGAGTTCATACAGTGATTCAGGGTATCAAATGTTGAAGTGGTGATACAATTTACACAGACTTATAATGGGAGAATTGTGCAGGTTATGAATGTTGAGTTTGCAGTGAATGACACTTTCATTGCAAAGGTAATGAAATTTATGTCAAAGGTGAACATTGGTCAAATAATTTCCCAATTAAGGACATGCCATGTGTTAATTTCTTCCTTTCAAAGGAAAAAGTGTATAACATAAAAGGTACTCTTGTGAACTTTCTCAAACCTAAGTGGAATGATTTAGTGGGAATTGTTAGAAGATATGTAACATGGGAAAGTCAATACACCGTGGTGTTTTATCATCACTTTAGGATATTAATGGTGTTTTTAGGGTAGAAACTAAATTTTCCCTTTTACTTGCACAACAGCCTCACAAAAATTGCCAAATTTTATCAAAGTGGTCTAAAGAACCTTCAATGGAGTCTCTTTCATTACATATTGATTTGTATGTCGCTTTAATTTAGGTTTAATCTATTGGAAGATACTTGGGATAGTTTCTTGTTTCAAAATAATTTCGTTAAACCCACAGGCAAATGTCTAGGGGAAATATTGCTACAAGTCAAGGAAAATGAGCAAGGTTTTTGAGAATATTTTTAAGAAAATCTTATTTCTCCATCTCAGTCAAACAATCCTAGCTCTCCTCTTTCACGTGATACACCATGTGGTTTTAATGAAAAATGCGTTGAGTTGGATCCTTCCCAAATCACCCACAACATGGCTAAAAGGATTATGATCAGGTCTACTGAGAAAAACTTAGATATGACATTGGTAGATAAATTTGGTGATGAACCAAATGGCTTTCTTCATGATGACCATTCAAAACCTCTAAAACACATAGGAGAATGTGAGAAAAATGTCGTGTCATCAACTCATGCCAGAAGTAAGAAACTTGCTAGGATGATTTTACGGGATAAGAGAAATAGGCATAAAATGAAATCACCTCCAAATGTTCAGGTTGAGATTCTTGAAATGTCCTCGTCATAATAGGATAAGCCACATGATGAACCTATTGAGGGTTGTGGAGATAATTTTTTTCAGTAAACTCGAAAGTAATGTCAATACTAAACATAAAAAACACAATGATTCTCACAAATTCTTCTAGATGTGGTATTGGAAAGAAAAATGCATTGTCATAGTTACTCATTTGAAAGACCAAATTCAACAGTTAAAAGAAAAAAAAGAACAATTGAGGTCATAGAACGAATTCCTTAAAGAGAAGCAGGGTAGAAAAACAATGAGACTTAGAGAAAAGTTACAAGTGACTAGCAAGGAAGTTGTTATCAAGTCCTTTGGTGTGAATGTAATTATCACTTCATATTTGCAAGGATTTTCTTCTTCAAAATAAATGTTCAAAGTTAGTATATTTTTTATTTCTGTCTATAAAGAGGTATGCATTACTATCATTTGTTTAAATATTTTTTTACAAAAATAGCTAAAGAATTTGTGATTGTGTAGCCACTATTTAATCTAGGTAATGATTTATTAATTATATGTATTTTTTATCGTACATGTATTGCTTATAGTTGGGTGGCCGAATATAACTTTCCTATTTTGTGTTATGGATTATCATTTCCTACGCACATGGCATGTTGAGTCATCTTGTTTGTTTATGTTTAAATAAAATAACCTTGTTATAACCAATGGGTCATATGTGTATGATGGATTTTACTACCAAGATATTGGGAACACAAATCTTTTCTCATTTTGTTATTATTCTATATGGGGATCCTTTTGGTATAAATACATGGAAACTTTGAAAAATTGGGGAGGCCTGAGTACTTTATAAGGGTGGGTAGATAGACAAAGCTTAGTTTTTGAGTGACATTGATACTTTGATGGACATACTATAAGTTCATGTTGAATGGTTTTAATATAAAATTTTATAGTTTCATTTTAATAAGTTCATTTTTTCTTTTGGAATTTCGTAGATTTCGTCATCATTGTTTCAAGAAATATTGTAATTTAAACAATATCTCTCATATGATTGTCTCGCTTTGAGACATTGTTAATACATTTGTTCAACTATCTATCATAAATTGATTCAGTTTTCCTATGCTCCAAGTTGAGTTATTTTTCTAATGATTGTTTTCCGTAGGGAAATAATTTAATTGACATATGCTTTGATATTTGAATTTATGAATGGTTTTTTGATAAGATCAATTTCTTACACATATATATATGAATGCAAGAAAAATTAGTTAGGTTGTTGTGTTTTCTATAATGATTTTTTGTCTTTCATTTATCATCAAGTGGTGATTCTACTTAGTGATTAAGTGAATGATAGATATGAAATTGAATAGGAAACATAATCAATCTCACATTTTAAATATCTCACTTGGCCAAGGGATATTTATAATTTTGTATTTCATTTTTTTTTTTATGTAAGATCTATAAAAAAAACTTGAAAGTTATTTCATTTTTGTAAAGATATAACAAGTACAATTGTGTTCTTGCTTGATATATTTACATTTACATTACACTGAAATTGAATTGAATTTTATAATCATAATTTTTTGTAAAATATAATTCATTATTTTACTAATTTATTTTACTCTAGTTAGGGTTAACCTTTTCGTATTCTTCCATTCATTATATATTTGTATATAATTAATTAACTCTCCCCTAACTAGTTGTACATATGTACAATAGGAAATCAAGTTGAGCCTTAAAAATTTCATTCTGGAGAGAGAATAAAATATCAAGTAACAAAGTCATAAAACCTATGAGGGGAAACTATTCCAAATGGATTGGGTTATTAAAGATGTTAGGAAAAATACTTGCGGGGGGGGAGGTGTTAAATCAATATTTTGAACTTACTTGAAATTTTCATTTCATATTATTATTTATGTATGCTATTGTCATTCATGAAACTTGTGTATGTACACGACTGTGGTAAATGAAAACCATGTATATAGTATAAAATTAAACAAACATATATATTAAATACATAATTATTTTTATTAAATCTAATTTTATAAGAATTATACAATTTAAAGATATTTTAAAAAGGTTTA
>Ga0115851_100322_pt1 | contig 18913 bp, 7 predicted proteins | sample InSIn2gowninarea_FD_83865 | JGI IMG/M metagenome (GOLD analysis project Ga0115851, IMG submission 83865)
GTAATGTGGAATTTATGGCAAAAATTGATCATCTTTTTGGATTTGAAAGCAGTAGCATTGTCAGTGATGATTTTCTCAGGGCAGCCAAATCTAGAAAGGATATTGGACTCAAGGAATTGGATGATGGTGGAGTCATTGGCTTGCCTACATGGGATGGCTTCAATCCACTTGGTGAAGTAGTTGGTGGCTGTTAAAATCCACTTGTCTTGGCCTGAAGAGGAAGGATGAATTTCTCCAATGAAGTCAAGACCCCATTGTTGAAAAGGCTTTTCGGTTGAGATGGGCTTAAGGGGCAATGGAAGTAGCTTTTTCTTGCCCTCAAAGATTTGGAAATTGTGACATGAAAGAGCAAACTTCTTGACATCTGCAAACAAAGAGGGCCAATAGAAACTAGCCCTTAAAATTTTATTAGGGGTGGACTTCCAATATAAATGTCCTCCACAGTCTCCAGCATGGAATTCTTTTATGGTACTGTTAGTTTCATTCATAGTCAAGCAATTGAGTAATATGCCTTCATGATTTTTCCAAAATAAGGCACCGTCTAGGACACAAAACTTTGAGGCTTTCATTTTCAAAAATCTTTTCTTGGTTCTGGACAATCCTGGGGGAGCGCACAGGTTTAACAATACAAAGCAAATATCAGCATACCATGGGGATTGCAAAAAGGTTTCACTGATCTGTGGAGTCGCCAGCTCCTGTTCATTGTCCAACTGGTTAATGTCTAAGGCCTGAAAATTTGTTTCAAACATGAGTTTGGCTAAACCTTGTCCCTTTATCAGCTTGGTGGGTTTTATCTCTATGTCATATTCAAGAATGCTGGCAATCCACTTACCTCTTCTGCCTTCAAGTCCCTCTTGAGTTAATATGTCTTTCACAACAGAGTTTGGGACATAGGCAATCACATGGGAGTATAGAATATAAACTCTAAAGTCTTTAATGGCCTTAACCAGGGCATAGGCCTATTTTTCCATGATTTGGTATTTCAATGGCGCGTCTCTTAAGGCTCTGCTAAAAAATGCAATTGGTTTTTCGTTTCCTTGATCATCGTTTTGCAAAAGAACAGCAGCTACAGTGTGCTCAGATGTAAATGAAAAAATGATAAAATCTTTGTCAAATTGTGGACTAGTGAGGACAGGCGTTTGCGTCAAGGCAGTCTTGATACTCTCAAAAGCTTGCTTGGTCTCAAGAGACCATTTTACCTTAGCATCCTTTTTTAACATGTTGCTTAATTGTCTTATTAGTTCAGCTAGGTTTGGGATAAATCTCCTTAGGAAATTGATCTTTCCAAGGAATGCCTACAACTCTTTTATGTTTCTTGGATAGGGTATTTGGAGAATGGCTTGGATCCTTTCCGGATCAATTCGGATACCGTCTTTTGAAATGATATGGCCAAGTAATTTGCCTTCTTCAAGGCTAAAAAGGAACTTCTTGGGATTTAAGGAAATGCCATATTTCCTACATGTCATGAATATTTGCCTAAGGTGCTTGAGGTGCTCTTGATTAGATTTTGAAAAAGGGGTGAGGTCATCAAGGTAGACAACTAGGAAATCATGTATTTCCTTGGCAAATACAATATCCATTGCCCTTTGAAAGGTAGCCCCTACATTCTTTAGTCTGAAAGGCATTTTAACATATTTAAATGTTCCCCACGGTGTGGTAAAGGATGTCTTGTCTTGGTCATCCGGGTGAACAAGTATTTGATTGAAACCTAAAAATCCATCTAGTAAGGAGATTCTAGATGATCCCACTACTCTTTGCAGGATGTGATCCATTTTGGGCAAAGGATAGTGGTCTTTTAGGGAGACTTGGTTTAAATTTCTTAGGTCTACACGCAGTCTGATCTCACCAGATTTCTTTCTTGTGGGAACAAGGTTGGATACCCATTCCAAAAATCTAATGGGAGCTATAATGCCTGCTTCAAACATTTTCTTTACCTCCTTCTCAATCAAGGGAAGAAGCATTGGGTTAATCCTTCTAAGTTTCTGATTGAATGGTTTTTGATTTGGTTTTAATGGAATGGTATGTTGAATCACTGAGGTGTCATAGGACTTCAAGTCTTCATAACTCCATGCAAATACATCTTGAAACTCTTTGAATAGGTCGATATATTTTGGCTTTTGATCAGGTGGCAGATTTTTGGACAATTTAATCATTTTGGGCTTCTCTGTTGTCCCTGTGTTGTGTTCTTCTATGGCAGCGTTCAAAGGTTCCATTTTAGGCTTTTTAGGGACATCATTGGCATCAAACATATCCTCTAAGGGAGTTAAGCCAGCAGGGAGAAAGTTATCCTTCAGATCAATGATCTCGTCTTCTGTTTTGGTTATTTCTTCCAAACGCGCTTGTTTTAGCTGTTCTATGTTTGCATTGTCAAAATGGTCGGGTGAAATATTTGTTTTGTTGTTGCAGCTGTTACAGCATGCTGATTTTCATTTGTTTGCTGTAGGGGATCATCCATGACATCCATGTCAATGTTTATAGTTGAAAACTCATGCTCAAGAGTGAGAAAATCGTTAATCTAGGCATCATTTTCGAACACCTGCCAATATTTAACATTGTTTGGGACAGTAGGACTATGTCTTATCTCAACAGTGAAATGGTGATTTGGCTCGAATGGAAGCTTTCATGTACTAGCAAAAGTGGCTAGGCTGTGCGCATGAATGTTATGATCTCTTGAAATCTTGGCAAGATTGGATTCAGTGAATGCATTAAGTATATTGGTGGCTGTAGTCCCATAGGTTCTCATTCTGTTGTCATTAGTGACAAAGTTACCTTTCATTTGTTGTATGACTAAATCAGAGTCACCCGGGATGGACACTTTTGTAGCCCCCAGAACTTTGAGCAGTTTGAGGCCTAGAAGGAGAGCCTCATACTCTGCCATGTTGTTGGTGCATCTAAAATTTAGTCTGTAGGCATGGCCTTCTGCATGATTGTTATGAGAATTATGAATCCATACACCTACCCCTGCTCCTAATTTACTAACAGAACCATCAAACTCTAAATACCATGTGATTTCTTGCTCGTGGTTAGTATTAAGAGTTTCAGACATTTTAGGATTGGGCAGATCTGAATTTTCTATTTGGGAGGGTTCTTCTTGCATGCTAGTTGCATTAGTTGTTGTGACAGTTTCTAGGGTTTGGGGAACCAATTCCTCATTTATGCATGTTTCTTGTGTTAAAGCCAAAGGCTTGTCATCAATTAAAGGGTAGCTATCATCATTGAACACAATAAAAGAATCCATATCAGTATGGATTGAGTATAAAGGGAAGTTTTGGGGCTTTTCCTCACTACTTACCACATACTTCATCAGTGTTTCTCTATACAGTCTCTTTGGTTGCCCAAAGACTGAAATAGTGGCATAAGAGAGGTCTAGTTGGAGAGATCCTTAGAGTTTTGCTCCCCATGATCTTGATAGGAGCATACCATATTTTGTTGGAATGTCAGCAACTACTACGTCCATTAGGATTGTCTTGTTGGGATATTGGACTAAAGACACACAAAGGTCTTTAATTAAGCCTAAACACTTGACCTGACTTGAGTCAAAGGAGAATAGATCTTTGTAGGGTCTTGTTACGTCAAGGTTTAGCTTTTCCATTACAGCTTTGGGCATAAGGTTGTGTGAGGCACCAGAATCAAACATAGCATTGTGCAAATTTTTGGCATGTATGTGCAGACTGACATAAAAAGGTAGAACAGATCCATATGTTGATTTTCCATTGACTTCTGGACCAAACAGCAACTCAGGGGTATCATCTAAAACATTTACACTGTCTTTGACCTCTGGCATTTGAAGTGATTTTTGAATTTGCTGCCTATAAACGTCATGCTTTGCAAGTTCTGAGAGGGGGGTGGATATCTTAAGTTTTCCAATCTCTGCTTCTAAGTTAAATGGTTTCTCTAGTGAAGTCTTTGTCTTAGCAGTAGCAGATTTCTCTTTTTCAAGTGTATTTTTTGTGTTTTCCTTTTGATTATCAGCATTTTGGTGAATAATAGTTTGTGGTATTTCTGTTTTGGGAAGGTATTTAGGATTAATGTTCAGATTTTCTTCTGATGGTAAAGGAGGCAGAGGCTGATCAATAGAAGGCTGCATGACTGTTATGTCCTCTACAGTCACTTGATGCGGGTTTGGGACTGTTATATTAGCTGGTTCTGTTACAATAACTTTGCCTTTAATTCTGTTGGACTGTTTATTCTCTTTTGGTTTGCTGGGTGCAGGGATATCAATGGTTCTAGTTCTCAACTTATACTGTTTGTGAACCTCGTATACAGCGGAATCATATCCTTGCTTAAAATCAAAAGACTCTCCAGACTTAGTCTGAAATTGACTTATCTCATGGTCATCTTGGTCTTCTTGAGTTAGAAATTTTTTTTGCTCACCCTTCAAATCTATCAAGTTCATGTGAGTCTGTTCTGTTGGCTCACTAGATGTGGATGCTTCTGTGTAATTCTCTTGAAAAGGAGGCCTAATATCATGGTTAGGACTGACCCTTCCAACGTTTGGGTTTTGATTCTTTCTAAAATTTGGGCTCCTTGTGGTATTTGGCTGCTGTCCTTCCCAGGATGATTTCCTCTCAACACTCTCTACTCTATCTCCCAGCCTATGCATGCCATTAATAATAGCATCCAGCTTTTGTTCTAAGGCTGAGGGTTCTTCCTTGAAGGTGGTTCTTCTCTCATTTCTAGCTCTGTTTCTTTTGGCAATTAAATTTGCCTCCACAGTGACAGCCAAATTTTGCATCTCAGCAAGGTTATTAGGGGCTCTTTCCTTTAACTGGTAGGCCATGTCTGGGTCAAATCCATCAGGAAATTTATACAAGGCTAGGTTAGGTAGAGGTCTTAAGTTTTGAGGTATTGCATTATAGACATTATTGAATCTTGCACAATAGTTTAAAACAGTCTCTTGAGGGCCTCTTTTAATTGTATCATATTCACCTAGTATGTGCAAGGGGTCTTTCTTTTTCTCCCATCTATTGATAAATGACTGGTAGAGGGCTTTTGGGTCTGCTGTGGAATTAGCTTGGAGTGCTCTAAACCAAGTTCTGACATCACCTGTCAAACTTTGGACAAAAATTTTCATTCTGACACTGTCATCATCAATTTCATAGCTTTCAGAGTAATCCTGCATTTTCTTTGTCTGCTGAAGGGCTGTGCAGGCACTTGTGCCATCAAAATAGGTTATTTTAGTCTGGTAATCCTGAGGCATAGCCCCGGGATTAGCAGGCAACTACAAAGGTGCATATCTGTTAGCCATATTTGCAGGGATAAGCAGAACAACAGGGATAAATGGAACAACTGGGACAACTGGGATAATAGGAGTAGTGGTGGTAGTGTGTGAAGTGAATGAAGGTGTGGAACCAGTGCTTGGAGGGGTGGATGATGAACTAGGGGAAGTAGGGTTTGAACAAAACAACACTTTGACCGGGGTTGTAATACAGCTAGGCTGAACTGTTTCAGGACTAGAAGCAATACAGTCTTCTTGTTTTTGTTTGTTAAGGCTTCTAGAAATTAAGTTGGGATTTTCAAAAACAGCTAGAGGATGTGGGTCTGGATTTGATCTTGTATAATGCAGATTCTTCTTGGGAGCCAGCTTCTAGCTTGTTTTTTGGGGATTTTTTAAGAATATATCGGTTAGATAGGAACTTTTGAAAGGTCAGATTCTTCCTCAGTGGAGTTTTATACCTGATTTGTGAGATTAACTGAGGATGTCCCCAGCGGAGTCACCATTATGTTATCACTCAGGTTGTCCCTAAACTCCTTAAGGGATACGGCCGAGGTAACCACAGACCAATCTTTGGGCTACTGGTCCTAGCCTACCAATAGTCAGAGAGGGCTCTCTCTTTAGGATTTATCTTCGTTGATGATGATTTTAGGCTAGTTATAGGGTTCAAGGGATTTTGTTTGTGTTTTGTTGGGAAGGTGGAAAGGGGAAGCTTTCAAGTAGAGAGGCAATGCATAGTGAAGCAAGTTTCAAACCATTGGGCATGGATTCATGGAGTAGGATTGTCGGTGCGTTTCTTGGTTAAAGAGGAATAAGGAGCAAGGTAGCTGCATCAGAAAACAACATTTAAGCTAGATGGAGATGGATTGAATGCTAAGGAATGAGAGGCGACAGAGAATCTCTCAAACAGGTTAGCAGAGGGAAAATGAACGAGCCCTATCTAGGAGCAATTAAGAATTCCTAAATAACAGTCATTCACAGGTGAAATAGGGCAAATATGAGCCATAAGGAATCCATATTTATGCCTAAATCAAAGAAGAAAACATTAAGAAACCACAGAAACTGAGTGTAGAGTGCAATTATGAAAATTCTAAACCAAACTTTTGTTCTGTGACTTGAGCATATATGAAATTGAAATAACAGAGGGGAGAAACACTTATTGATTCATATGACAGCACAAGAATTCCATCATTAATTCATTGCAACCATTAACAATACATCAACAGTCCATTCTCCAAGCTTTCAACAATCTTTGATTAAATGAAACATATCAGATACAGAGTGAGTCTCTCTTGGAGTGCCTTTCCGAAATGACCAACAACCAACCCTTAAACAATGAACTCGGGTGGTTTATATAGAACAAGACATCAAAAAATATTTATTACATTTGACCTAAAACAGGTTCGCAGAAAAAGTTTCTTTTAACCTAAACTCGTACTGGAATTAAATGCAAGAAAATATCTACTGAGCTGTGCCGGAAGCAGCCGCAAAATGAGTTAATATGTCCTCCTTTGGCGGCTTGATGCAATGCTTCTGCAATTACTGTGCTTTGGGCTTTGATCCACTGATCTCATGTGACTTTGATGTGCATTAACTGCGATTTGAAAACCTTTAAATGGCTTTTAATGCTTTATTGACTTTGCTGGGGGTCTCTTTAATGCTGAATCTGCTTCGAGCCGCTGAAAAATCCATACTGATACTCTTTGCCGCATCCTGATACTCTTTGACACTGATTTTGGCTTTATCTGCTTCTCCTGGTATTCAAAACTGCTAAATGGTTGGTTTCTGGCTCAATTCGGGAAAAAGGGCCGCTGCAAAACTGCACAGGAAAGGGGATTTCCATTTTGGCCCTTTTTTCTTAGCGATGCATGATTAGCGCGCATCAAAAACTGCCTCAGAAACTGATTTCGGGCATCCTAAATCGCGATTTCACCTCTCGCGCCTTTTTTGTGGTGACGTCAGCATGACGTCAGTAGGTGGAACCTAGTACGACAGGATGACGTCAACAGGGTGACGTGGCAGGGTGTCATGGTAGGGTGACGTCACGCTGGCTTGAGGGTACAGCAGGTGGTTTCCAGTTTATGTCGCACCACCCTTGTGCGGAAGGCGGTTTTGGAAGAGGGGGCTCTGCCACAGCCGAGAGGGCGACGCATGGCGGGAGTACGACGGGAAAACCGCCCATCTCCCAGACGCTAACCATCGGCAGGTCGGAGGGGGAGAAGACCCGCCCACCGTAGATCTAGGGCGCTCCAGATCTAATGGCTGGCGGAACGGACAAGGTGGCCGAAGGATAAGTGACGAGGCCCGCACGATTTTTAAATTTATTTAATCATATGGCGGGGGGGAAACTTTAGGAAAGGTGGGTTTTATGATTTGGCAAAGGGTTTTTATGGCCTTTGAAAGGTTTTTGGGGCTTCAAAAGGGGTCCGAAGTATAGCAAGGAGGAAATTTGATGGATTTGAGGGAGTTTTTGACCCAAAGGAGGGGTTTTATACATTGAGAAGGTGGAAACCATGCCAAAAAGAGGGTCTTTATATATATGGGGGGGAAATTTTGCAAAGGAATGGGTCCTTTTGCATTTAGAAGATAGTTAGAGGGGGGCAATGATGGTTGTTGCTAAGTTTCAGGTAAACTTAGCAATTCCCAAGGATGTATATGGTTATTTTTCAACCGGGGGGAAAGGGATAATTATATAGGGGAGTTATGTACATAGTTTTAGTAGGGGAAGGGGAAATAGATAGGGAGCTACATAATAAAGTTAGTAATTAATATGACAATGAGCAGAAAGCGCTAAGTATGTGGATCTTAGGCTATCAAAGGGAGAAAGTGACTCATAAAGGAAACATGAACATTCCTTGAGTAAAGCAGATCTTAACCAAGGCAAATGATATGGAACATGATGAATCTAAGAGGTATCAAGCAGATCTTGATCTCTTTAGGGGAAATTAATGAGTGACTTGGGGAATGAGAGGAAAGGGGAGTTAGACATGCCTCGGTTGATCTGAACCAGCTACAAAAATGCCTCAAAACTGTGATCTGAATAAATATGAGACTTGAAAACATGACCTAGATCACATAACTTGATTCTGCAACCACAAAACTACTTACCTAGCCTACGTACCTAGCATTTTTTACTTCTTTTTGGTTTGGGTGCACTTGAACTAGCAAACCCAGCTTTTCAACTTTTTTCTTTTTTCTTTTCTCCTATCTACATCTACACTTATTTCATCCAGGGGCTCAGATTAAGCTGTTGAGCACCCTTGCTTCTCTACCTATATACAAATCTGCCAAGATTAAGCTGTTTGGATAGATAATGATTCTCTATATTCTAGAATAGGAAATTGAAACCTGGGGAGGCCAATATTAAGCTGTTTGGCCTTCCCTCTAACTGAAACTCTTCAAAAATGGATAACTGATCAAAATTGGTATACAGCAGTGGCACTTAGACTAGCCCACTCTCATGGATGTTTCTCTGACCATCTGGAAATATGGAGCATTGCAGCAAACAAAGAATGACATATTTGGCATGTAAAACTGTCAATCATGAAAAATGAATACCTGTTGCAACAGGAAGCTAACACAACCTACTTAACAAGTCAACAAACATTAAGCCATAAACGTGTGAGATGGCATATTATGTAGGAAATCAGTCGATAGTTGCATATATATTAAATCAAGAAGGGATTATAACCGTTGTCTTGACATTGTTGTTCTCCTATGACAAATTTGGATTCCCACACACTTCCATTAGCATTCCATGATGGCCTCAACAATGGTAGTTTTAAGGTTCTTCCCTTTTGTCTTCACACTAAACCAAATTCACACTTCTTCTCACAAACAACTAGAGAGCTACAATTATGAATAACTCGCTGATTACTCCACAATCAAAACTTTAACCAGAGCCTAAATAGAACTAGCACGCACACATGAACACTAGCTTGTGCTTGGGAAAAGTGGAGGGTTATATAGCTTGAATGGATGGGAGATGGTTCCTCTTCTCATGGGAGAAGGTCTTATCTCTTGAGGTAGTTCCATCCTAATAGGGGAAAGGAGCCCAATCTGAGCTCCTCAGCTCAATCGGCCTAACCATTTACCAGACTTCCGTTATGAAGTTTCTAGAGCTGGAAGCTTCAACTCCATATTTTAAAAAAATTCCAAAAGAATATCGATGTGACTGGGAAAAGGCTCAGTTGATCCGATTGGTGCTAGGGACAATTATAATCCCTACATATCCATGCCAGGAGGACATAGGTCATTAACGCTGGTCTTATAAACTAGGAAAAACATAATATTTTTGGGAAATTATGCAAAAGGGAATTATTCTTCTCATGAGGAGGGACACAATGGGAATTTCTCCATGAAGGGAAAGCATGTAGGGTTCATTATAGAGTCCTCCAGGATCATGGAACGGGGAGTACAAGGATAGCAACAAAATGCTGTGTAACAAGGCTATTGTAAGAAGTTGTTATAATTAAAGTATATGTGAACTTACAAACTTGTATCTATTGAGGTCCTTGGATTTGCAAAGAGGCATTAATTTTTTGACTTATATAATATTAAAATAGTTTCATAGCTTCTTCTCTCTATTTATAGTAGAGGAAAGTGAGTGAGACTTTGTGTGTTGTACTGGGTGAACAAAAAGGTCTAGTTTGATATAGAGTTTGAAAATTAATAAAAAAGAGAGGTTGCAATAGAGTTTTGTCTTAGATTTGTCATGTAGTGTGAAGCTATACTATTCGCATGCAATTAGAGGGGACATCAAAACTTGCTTAAAATATTCCAATTTCAATGCATTTATGGTTGAAATGACTCCCTTTATTTGTTGAGCCTTTAATTTCATTGAGGTAATGGCCAAAGTTGATGGCGAATTAGAGTTATTGAAAAATTTGATACAATCTACTATTCATGATACAATAAAAATAAACAACACTTTTCTTACTAATATTCAAATTTGTTTGCAAAATGCATAAGAAAAAATTGAGTTTTTATAGCTCGAATCTCAGATATAGTATGATGAGCTACAACAACATAGTCATGATTCTAAACTAGTTTCTCTTCATAAAAATTCCCTATTTGAGGCTTAAATAGACTCCCATCAGGAGCCAAAAGGTGATCAAATTAGTAAGGTTAAGGTAGACTCACATTAAGTTCTCATTGCGGGAACAAATTTGCATGAAGATGTATATGTTCAGTTTGCACTTCCCAAGTTGATTATGAGACCTTAGGAATATTTTTTCAGTAACACGCACATAACACGCCTTAGATATAAAAAGGATGCATCATCTTACATCCCAAACTATTTGAATTCAATCCAGTTTCATAGTGTTGGATATCTTCTTGAAAGTTCATCTTCAACTCTTCAAAATCATGCTCCTCTTCCACAAAAGCCATACATTGTGAAATGGCAACATTGTGATAGAGTTGGCCATGTGAAATATTATTTTTTTATCTTCACCCATATGATAATTGTCATAAAGATACTCATCATTCAAACAGATGCTTCAGAAACAAGCCTCATGCAAGAAGAAAGTTTCACCTTGGATTGATTTCTTCTTGGCAATGGGCTTGAACAACTAAGAAGATATTTCAGTCATACCACATAATTTGTTCTAAAGTATTGACATGTCTTGCAAAATATATTTATTCATCTTCTTATTTTTTATTTGACAAAGGAGTGCGGGAAATTGATGGTCATGTACAAGCTTCAAAGTTACATAAAACGAGCCTGCGCCCACTTCATGAATGTAGAACTAGAGTCAACCATATCCATATTTAGATTTGTAGCTAGAGACAAAGTCATGCTCCATGGGCATGTATTTTGGTTGATGTCCTTCCTTAAACCACCATAGGTTGAGACCTCAATGGTATCCCTTTTCTGAGAATTAGGGGGCACTTCCACTAGTAGAAGACTTTAGCCTTTAGCCAAATTCAGAATTATTCTAGGAGCTAAAGTGTTCTACGTTGAGACATCAATGGTCTCCATTTTTAGAACATTAGGGACACTAGAAAAACAAGGACATTGGTTAGGATCATCCCTATGATGGACGTTTAAGGTTTGTCACCAATTTTGCATATCGTGATGGTCCTTAAAAAAGCATTGTTGTTAGTGCATATAGTGGTAGTCCTTTAAGGTTTGTCACCAAACCCATTTTCAATGACACTTTTGGTGAGGGTTTTTAAAGGACCATCACTTATTCTCTCTTTGGTGATACTTCTAGCAACGATATTTTATTGGCCCTCACCAATGCTCTTGTTAGTTTTGTTTGGTGACGGTCAAAAAATGTTCATCATCATTAATCATTCCAATGAGTTTTTATGATGTTATGTGATTGTTTATATATTTTTTGTCAAAAGATAACGATTTAAGACCGTTGTTATGGAGTGTTTTTCATTATCTATCGGAGGACATAATGGTTAGAGTCAATCATTTTGTTAAGAAGTAATTAGTATGTTTCATTTCACCCAATTAATGAGAATATAGTTTTGCTATGAGTCAACACATGATTAATCAATGTTAGGTTCATTATCTAAAAAATTCCCTTTAGATGAAGTTCCAATAGTGTGTGTAGGAACCATATTATTTAATACCTAATCAATTTTGGTCAATTATATTAATGCGAGAGACCTAATACTCCTCAACACTCCTGACACCCCTTGACATGCTTTGGCACACACTAACATTCATTGGCACCTCACATGTCTTGGAACATATTTCTACCTAGAACATATTTCCATAACTAGGATTCCCAAACAGATGTTGGCATGGCCTAACACAACATAACACTCCCCTAGCATGTGTTGGCATGCTCTATAGTCCCTAACATGCCCTGGAAAATTCTTGCGTGCATTGACATACATTAGCAATTGGCACATATTGGCACTCGACATGTATTGAAACCTATTTTTAGTGTGCCTAGCATGGACCTTTAGAAAAAGCTAAAGTATTAACCTATTAAACCTCTTATGTGTTCATTTCCTTTCATTTTAGCTTGGTTGTTCCTTTTGTTTCCTTGACACTCTTTCACACACATTGGTACACCCTAGAACCCTGCACACCTTGGAATTCCTTAGCACCTAGGAGTATTAGAATGCCTTGGCACTATTTGGCACATTTTAACACACCCTAGAAATCCCTAGCACAACCTAACACTTCTTGACATGCCCTAGTATTCCCTAGCATGCCTTACCACTACATAACACACCTTGTCACTCCCTCCTTGGCACACCTAGCACTTAATGACACTCCTTAGCACACCCTCACATTCATTCATTTCCATGCATTTTTACCTAGTGCTCCCTTTTATTTCCGTAGTACTCCCTAACACTCCTTGGTATGCATTGTTACTCTCTAGCACACCTTAGCACTCTTCGACATGCCCTACCACTCTATAGAATGCATAACACTCCTTGACAGACATTAACACTTAGCATGTGTTGGCACTTGGAAAGTCTTTGCATGCCTATCATGCATTGAGATGCCTTGGTATGTTTTGGAATGTGTTGGCATGATTTGGCATATATTATTAAATTTATTTGAGATCAATTATTGGAAAGTAGGAGAGAAATAACAGAAGAATATTTGGAACTTACGATGCACTAACACTTGGCACCTCAAATGTATTGGAACCTACACTACTATATAAAAGGGCTTTAGGTGTGGTTTTGCTTGTAGTGTTCTTTCCAAAATCGCCTCTAAAAGTTTTTTTAGGGAATTAGGGGTAGTTTTTGAAAACACCCAAAAGTCATGAAAATTTGAACTATTTCAGTGGGTTTTCTAACAATTACTTCTAAAAGTGTTTTCTCGTGATTTTTGGAAGGAATTTTTGAATTATTTCCCCTAAATATATTTTTCATGTTGGTTTTTTGAAAATCCCTCTAGAAAGGCAAGAAAAATGAATTTTTGGGGCAGGGGCGGGAGGAGTGGGGCAGCAGAAGGGGTTAAATGACTATATTTTTCATGGCGGTTTTTAATCGCCTCCCTTGAAAGTCATGAAAATTGTACTTTGTTTGTGGCAGGGAGTTTCTAACAACCACCTCTAAATGTGTTTTTCCATGACTTTTGTGCTGGGTTGGTGGTGGTGGTGTTGGGGGGGGGGGGGGGGTGTTAGGTGGTGTTGGGTTTACATGACGACCCCAAAATAAGTTTTTCATGGCGGATTTTTGACAAAACCCCTAAAATTCATGACACCTTAACTTTTGGAGGTAGTTTTTGAAACCCTCCCCCCCCAAAAAAAAGTCATGAGAATTGAACATTCATAGGTAGTCATGTAACAACTATCTCTAAAATTTCAATTCTCATGAATTGTTTCTTTTGGGTGTCCAAAACCACCTTAAAAAATCATGAAAATGTAACCTTTTGAGGCAGGCTTGGACAACCCACGCTCCACCCCACCAAAAAGAAAGTCATTAGAATTAAACTTTTAGAGTTGGAAGTTAAATGACGACCTCCTAATGTTCAATTCTCATGAATTTTTGGGGAGGGTGATGAGCCCGAAAAATGAGTAATTATATGGGCTCATTAAACCTCCTAATTTGACTTAATCCACCATTATTATTAGTTTATTGCATGTTTTTTATTATATTTATACTAATAGAGTGAATTGGGTTAGTCATTATGCCAACAAGTCTAATGTGTGCTTTATGCAGATTTTTAGTCAATTTTGAGACAAAATCAAAGGTTTAAATGAGCACTTGGCAGCCAAATTCGTGGAGAGGATTTGTAGGAAGGTGTCCCCTTCATTTATGAGCTCTGACCTTGAATTCTCCACCAGCATCTCGGAGTTCAATGGCCACCACATTGATTATCACAAGGGCAGTCGAGTAAGGGCTAGTAAAGTTGCTTTTAACTGCAAGTTTTGGCAGCTGAGTTCCTAAAGTTTAGGAGGGTTGTTGGGGTCTTCAATTTGTATAAATAAGAAGGCCTAGGGCCTTAGCTCAGTTAGCTAGTTGGTAGTTTTATTTTAGTCATTTTTTAGGCAGTAGGTTAAGTCTACATTTCAGCACATTTTCAAGCTTTTTCTTGTAGACAGTTTTTGGGATGTAACTATTATTCTTTGATCAATAAAGATGAATCCAGCTTTGCACCAGCTATAATCCCTCTTAGGAGGCTGTAGCTCTTGGGGTTGGGCCCAAGCCAAGTGCCCAGTACCTCCTTTGTGTACTTTTATGTGTCTTTGCTGCATTCTTAGAATAAAAACTCTTATTTAGGTTAAAATCTTGTTTTGTTATTTAGGTTGCTTTTAATGATTGAAATAGCTTTTCATGTTCATTTTAATTTGATAGGTTGGTCACAAAAAAAATCTTTGAAAAGGGCCATCAAGCAACCCTTGATCTCACCTCTCCCTCCTTGGGACCATGAGCTGAGACCAAGGTGTCCTTGCTGCCATAAAAACATTGTTCTTGCTTCTTCATGCAATTGGTAGTGTTAGATTTTTAGTTAGAAAAGTTGATACCAATTGTACTTGCATGTTTAGAATCTGTTCTTGCTTAGATTTCATAGTTATCTTACATGATTTGCTGCCAATAAACTTCTGTTCATCATGCTTATGGTTTCTAGGTCAAATTAGGTCAAAATAGCTAGATCTTTGGTTTTCTTAATCTTTGTTGATTAGTTTTGGAAAATAATGTGCAGAACACCTGTGATGCTTTCCTGCCTACCTTCTCCCCATTAGACAACCTACTCCAACCCCCTAACTCAGATTCCTCCCTTTCATTTGCTACCCCTTTTCCAATTTGACCTAATTCCCATATCTTTGTGCAACCTTGCTCCCTCCATCCTTGAACCAAATACCATCACCTTAACCACTCCTCATCCTCATTCACCAAGTCCTAGACCTCCTCACACCCTTATCTCACCTCCATACCCACTTCTTCACCTTTTTTCCTCCATCAGCACTTCAAAATTCCCTTTTGGAACATCCTGTAGAAGTTATAGCACATCCTGTAGAACCCCTACAGACTTCCTATAGAAGCTCATGAAAGTGGTTTCTTGAGATGTGATCACTGTGAAACTCTTTGGAATGGTTCTAGGGACCCCTTAGGCCCTCTTCTAACCTTCCCAACCTCCTACAAGAATTTCCTTTCGCAAATCCACCTTTGCACAGTCAAAAATAGTTAAAGCACATGCATAATAATTTTGCCAACTTACTCAAAAATACAAAAAGATGTTTCTTTTCAAATTTCACTTCAGAAGTAGCTTAGACACATGCACTTAACCTTCCAAAGAATGAATGGCATCTTTTTCAGTAGCTTTCATCCTTTTTATTGCATCAGTAGGGCTAGATGGTAAAACTAGGGTTTGCTAGGGTTTGCATTTGCATTCAGCTTTTTAGTTTCTTTCTGCAAGTAAATTAGCCTCCTTTGAGTTAGCTTTCATCCATCAGTTAAAAGCTTCTTTTAAGAGCTCATATAATTTTGCTTAAGCTCCTAGCAGACTTGTGTTGGCTGATCAAGTGACAGCCGTGGTAAGAGCTAGTACTTGTGCATATAGCACCGTAGCTTCCAAGTTTGTTATGAACTACCAGGGTGATAAAATTAAAGAAGGGAGTCCCAGGAGTTGTGGCATTATTACTACAATACTGGGGCCCACCATCTTTTTGGTGTCATTGCCGGGGAAGCGTCAGAGTACTTGGTGATTGCTGCTTTTCTTCTATTTTCTACTACAACCTTCTGCTAAGTAGTTTATTTCATTTCCATTCTGCAATTTCATCTCTACAAAAGTAGATTAGACATTTCTTGCTTCCATAGATTAACATTTCAATTTTGCAATTTCAATTCTGCAAGTGTAGATTAGCATTTCAATTCCGCAATTTCAATTCTAGAAGCATAGCCTAACATTTCATTCCTGCAATTTCATTTCAGCAAAATATATTAGTCCTTTTCTGCTTTCATTTCAATTCTACATTTTGATTTCAGCAAGATAGTTAGTTGTAGATGAATCTATTTTAGTTTTTGCAGGTACAAGCAGGAAAAAAAAAAAAGAGATTTCCTTTCATGCCTTGTAGGAGTAGAGATAAGTTAGAAAAATGTTTGCACAACACCCCCACTGCTTCACACAGCCAACCTTCTCTCTTCTTCGATGACTGTGATTAAGAAGAGCCCTTAGGTGGACAGTAGGAAATATTTGAAGAACCTCTAGGGGAGAAGAAGAGGAAAAAATTCCTTTGGAGCAAATGGCTGGAAACATAAATGTTGGGAGCAATACCTTTTCTTCCAACTCATCCATTGAAGGTGAAATTGGAAACATGTGGGAAGATGTCAAGAGCGAGATGAGGCAGTTTCTTGCCATGCAAATGGATGCCTTGCAGATCCAAAAGAAGCAAGAGAAAGCTAAGAGGGCTTTGGCCATCTTTTGTCCCAGGTGCACTAGAAAGCGTCCTAGGAATGAATGTCCATTGCACTCCATAGAAGTGTGTTTTTTCTGTGAAGAAGACCATCCTATGAATCAGTGCCCTTCCTTTCCTAGACTTAAAGATGCATATCAGAGGGCCAAAGGAGTCACTGAATCACTCTATCATATGAACCAAAGGAGGCCAAATGGACCCATACCTTACCAGCAATGAATGCAAGGGACATCCCAAACCTATTACGACCCCTATCAAACCACTTCCATGCATTCTTTGGGTCCCCTTGCTCATCCTTCCTGGTCCACACCCCCTCCTTGGTCATATCCTCCTCAATATATTTCTCAACTAGCTACTCATCCATTTCACACCTATGCTCAACCATAGCCTCAGTGTAATGCACCTCATCAGGGGTGGAGGCCCTAGTATAACTCTCCTCCTGCTCCTTTGCCTCCACCACCTGCCCAACCACAACCCCATCCACATCCATCTCAAATATACACCCCTACTCAACTACCATACCACCATTCCCACACCCGCACATTGGAATAGCTCAACCCAATTGCAAAGCTGAGGCACAACATGTCCAAACGAATCCTCTTGAGCTCAAGGATATTACCGTAGCTCAGGAAGAGTACTGCAACAAAGAGACTATATTGAAAGCACTGAAGGACCACATCCAGTAGAAGAAGATTCAAAAGAAAAGATCAAAGAACCATGGGCTGCACTTGATGAAGAGAAGGCATCAAAATCCGAGATTGAGAGAGTTCCCTCATGGTTACCATCAAATCTTCCATGTATTCAAGAGAAAAATCAACGAAAAGAGGAAGATGAGAAGGTCATGGTAGAAGGTGACATGAAACATGATCCATATAAGCAAAAGAACTAAGGATATCAGAGCTATATTGAGATATGGTTCCAGATGGTCACTAAGTTGCAACATTACTCGCTTCCTCAGCTATGTTTGATCCCTTCAAAGTCAAATCATTTGGTCTCTGGAATCTGGATACCTATCAAAGCATGCATTTCAAGCCTCCACATCTTTTTTTTATCATCTCGATGTGCACATGGCTCCATTGGAAGTATTCTTATACTTGAAAATGATTTTTTTTCAAGTAGGGTAGGGTAGAAAAAGGAAAAATGAAAAAATGAAAAAATGAAAATAAGAGGAAAATAAAAATCTAAGGTGAAAACCTCCTTGGAGACGCCTTAGATTGGCTCAATGATTGAAAAACTCCATGAGGTGGTCAATGGGTTGAAAAGAAGAGAAAATAAAAAGAGAATAAGATCCCTGGGTGAAAACCTCCCTTGGAGGCACCGAGAGGAGGCAATTAGGGTAAAAACCTTCATGAGGCGCCCTAGTTGTTCTAAAAAAAAAGAGAAAAAGAAAAAGAAAAATAAACCTAATTTCCATTGAATAATTGTAGTTTGCAGCAAGGACATTGCAGGTTAGGAAGATCGCTCAAAACAAAGACAGAGGAAGTTTTGTGCCCTCTACAGGAAGTTCTGTGTCTTCTACAGGAAATTTTGTGTCTTCTACAGGAAGCCTACAAACAAGCCAAAATTGATCTCTGAAGAGGACACGAAAGATGGGAATATGTCCATGAGGCCTACAAACATCCATGTTTCCATCCCTCACCCTTCTCCATTATTTTTTCCATCTCATTGTGCTTCTTTCCTAAAAACTGGGTGTTCTGCAAGAAGCTCCTGTAGAAATTATAGGAAGCTAGGAATGGATTTTGAAAGGCAGTTTGGCGAACATGATAACTTCCTAAAGGGTTCATAAGTTCATAAGTCCTCCTAAAATTCTCAAACCTCTCTCCCATCAATTCCAAGTCTACGTTATAGCCCAAGCTCATTTTTTCTTACTATGCAAACCGCCTGCAGAATGCTTTGAAGTAAAAATACATAGAACAAAAATTTGTTTTTCCACTCACGTGAAAATCGTGCATCCATTTACAAAATAGTCTTATGGGGAGTTGTATAGGGATGATGGCAACATGCCCGAACAATTTCAGCCAATTCCAGTGCACGGTTTCCGAGAAATTAGCCTCCATCACCTTCAGCCATTTTTGCATTTTCTCCATATCCGTGCATCCATTTCAAAACCTATTTCATGGGAGATGCATATAGGTGATAGTAACCTACCCAAGCAGTTTTATCCGATTCCAATGTTCGGTTTCCAAGAAATTGACCCCTATAATCTCAACCATTTTCGGTTTTTCTCGATATCTGTGCATCCATTAACCATAATTTTGCTATCGAAGGTGCATAATAATGATAGAAGCATGCTCATAAAGTTTTAGGTCAATCTAATTTATCGTTTGGGAGTAATGGAGAAAACAAGTTGTTGTTC
>Ga0115851_100393_pt1 | contig 18880 bp, 14 predicted proteins | sample InSIn2gowninarea_FD_83865 | JGI IMG/M metagenome (GOLD analysis project Ga0115851, IMG submission 83865)
CAGTCTACTATTCAAACTTCTGCATCTTCTGTAGTTTCTCAGCTTGGGCCTAGTACACCTCGTACTCCGCCTCAAACGACTGCTGCAACATCTGTTCCATTTACCCCACCTAGGTCTGGAGTATCTACAGCCGCGGTTTCTACTATTCTTGTGTCAATTCCTGAGTATCTTTACCTCAGTCTGGACCCACAATTCAGACTTCGGTTCAAATGCCTGTAGGGCAACCTAGTCCAAGTACGGTCGTCACAAGTCAACCTCAATTTACTTATCAACCGTACCAGGGACAGTACCAATACGGTCCCGCTGTGCAACAGCCAGTCTATCAGTATCAACTGTACCCTGGGTATACATATCAACAACCTCAACAACCCCAATATGGTCCGGTTAATCCTGGTTTCCCGGGAGGATATAATATCCCAAATGCAATTCCTATTCCTAGTTATCCTGGATATCCTCCTATTGGGGCTAGTCTAATGACCCAGAGTTTTAGAGACCCTAATCGTCAGTTACCGTTTATCACAACTTTGGATTTTCTTGACTTGTCGCGCCTTACGAACGATCCAATTAACTATCTTCCGTTTTGGCCACCAATGCCAAATAAGTTTCCTAGTGATATTCCCAAGTTTGAAGGCAAACTAGGAGAGGACCTGTCAAATCATGTGATGACTTATCACCTCTGGTGTGACTCTAATTCCATTTCAGATGATTCAATCCATTTAAGGCTTTTTCAATGCACTTTAATTAGTCTTGTGGCCAAGTGGTATATAGAGTTATCGCGAGCCACTTTTTATAATTTTAGCCAGTTAGCTACTTTGTTTTTAACTCATTTTCAGTTGCCAGTCAGGTATGACAATGGCATCGAGTTATTAACTTCATTAAAGCAGTCAACGTCCACTTACATTTCAGATCACATTCATGAATGGAGACGTCGACGGCATTTAGTGAAAGTTTTTATCCCGGATCAAATCTTAGCTGAATGGTTTGTCAAATCGTTATTACCGAAAATTACTGAAGATGTAGCTAAAGCCGAAGTCGTTACTGAAGAGCAAGTAATTTCTCAAGCACAGTACCTTGACCTAGTTTACACGCAGTCAGGTACATTACACAAGAAAATCCTTGATCTCCCCAAACAAAATCAAATAGTTGCAGCTCCGTTAGGGTCTCATGCTGCAAATGGCATGATTGGTACGGTTAATACTAAAAGTAAGAAGAAATATTCCGAGAATTCTTCTCCTATGATAACCTTACCAGATTCCCTGACGGGAGATTCTTCCGCAGAAATTTCTGCCGATATTCATGTTGTAGAGACATCTTCAGCTAAATCAAAATCTAGCGGTAAGAAGAAAGGGAAGAAGAAAAATAAAGCATATAAAAATTCAAAAGAGAAACGAGAAAAAACGGAATCTGCTGATGAGAAACGCAAACCTTGTTATCCTTTTCTCATTTGTGAAGAAGAGCATTTTACAAGAGACTGCCCTCATCATGCTGAGGTTGCAAAAATTGTTAAAGGTTCCCAAACGCCTGCTATTTTGAAGGATCCTTTTCCTAGTCAGGACAGTAAGATGATAGGTTCTTCCTCGAATGCCTCTGAAGAACCCATAATGATGATGTCCCATGTTAGGATTGCGACTCGATCACAAGATTACGGAAGTAAAAGTCCTGTTGGTGGTAAAGAGCCAGAATCTTCTAATTCAAACCCATCAACTTTAGCTCATGGTTCCGATCCGCTACAGATCGAGAAACCTAACCAAGACTTAGTAATCAAACCACCCGCCAAGGGTATACTTCGAAAGTCAGCTTTCAATCCTCATGCGAGAGCGGCTCAGAACTATAACATTGTTGAAGATTTAGCTGTGTCACCTTCGGCAATGTCAGCTTTGGAAGTGCTGCAGTCATGCCCAACACAGCGTAAATTACTATTGTCGGCTATAGGAGCTATTGACGTTCAAGACTCGAACCTGATAATTTTCGATCTAGAAAATAGTACACCTCGTTTACCTCATCAAATGGCTTTCCAGATTTCAGTGGTAGTCAAAAATAGGCCCTGCTATAGGACTGTGATTGATGAGGGAGCCTCGACATGTATTATGTTGATCCAGTGTTGGAGATCGCTTGGTTCTCCTACACTTAACCAATCCCGGACAATTTTGAAAGCCTTTGATGGTCGTGGGTTTCATCCTTTTGGCATTCTACAGGATTTTCCTATAGGGGTTGAAGGTAAAACTGTTAATCTAGATGTGGAAGTGGTCGATGCCCCTCTAGATTACAACCTTCTCTTGGGTCGTAGTTGGTCTTATGCTATGACAGCTGTTGTTTCATCGGTCTTCTGGCTTGTAAAGTTCTCTCATAATGGGAAGATCGTAACTATAGATCAGCTGACTTACTTTTCGTCCAACCCAGCCTCTTCTGAAAGTATTCAACATGTCGGTAAAACAACCATCCCTTATAAGGATGTTGGAGTAGGACTCGTTAAAGATTCCGTTTTATTGGGAACTTTTTCTTTTCCTCCTCCACATGTAACGTCTTCTATAGCAACCATTCATATGATTTCATCGAACACTCTTATTTATGACGATCCTTGGATCGTACCCTCTGAATCTGAAATAGATTCATTCGGTGATGCTATGCCTTTGAGTCCATATGAAACTGTGTATCAAGCTGTACAGTCATTTTCCGACCCATCTTCGACCCAACTTGACTTAATGAACATAGCCCATGACGAATCATTTTCAACCTTGAACTCAGATCTAATAATGATTTCTGAACCTGTTCACACTGATGAGCAAATTTGTGAAATCCTATGTGTGGATGATTTACCATGGGAAGATCTTCAACATAGATCTTCGTTTTTACCTGAGATCGATCGATTTGAAAATGATTTTTCATCTATTTTTTCAATAGACTATGTCAAGGAACCTCATAGTCCAATAAAAAATCCTGATTCTGAGCTTAATTTGGGAAACATTTCTCGAACTAATCCTATTGACATTTCGGTTAAACCCGGAATTGTTAAAAACGTTCATATAGGTGCCTCTTGTACAGAAAATGAAATTCAAACATATAAGGCCCTATTTCAAGAATTTTGTGACGTGTTTGCCTGGTCATATGAGGAAATGCCAAGAATCAACCCCGCCATTGTTGTTCATGAGATAAAGACTTACCCAGATGTTAAACCCGTCCGGCAACGTTTGCTTCAGATTCACCTACGAAAAGCTGCTGCCATTAAAGCAAAAGTTGAAAAATTACTCAAAGCAGGGTTCATTTATCCTATTCCGTTAATGGACTGGGTATCGAACATTGTTCCTATTAATAAAAAACAGGGAACAACAAGAATATGTATCGATTATAGGGATATTAATCGAGCCTGTCCAAAAGACAATTACCCAACACCCTATATCGATCAAATCATTGATGATTGTGCCGATAGTGAACTGTTTTCCTTTATGGATGGTTTCTCCGGTTACAATCAAATAAATATTCTACCTGCTGATCAACCAAAAATGGCTTTCATTTGTCCATGAGGGACATTTGCTTATTGCAAATTACCTTTTGGGCTCAAGAACGTCGGGGCAACTTTTCAACGGGCCATGTCTTACGCGTTTCACGACATCAAGCACATTGTGCAACCTTATCTCGATGATTTACCTGCTCATTCATTACATCGAGCTGATCATCTCATCCATTTACGAGCGATATTTATGAGGTGTAGGCATTATCGGATTAGGTTGAATCCACATAAGTGTGTTTTCTGTATAGAAACGGGTCGGTTACTTGGGTTTTTTATTTCGAAAGCCGGCATTCGCGTCGATCCCTCGAAAGTTGAAGCTATCATCAAATTGCCTCCTCCTTCGAGTGTTCACCAACTCCAAATTTTGTAAGGGAAAGAAAACTTTTTACGTTGATTCATTCCTAACTACGTCGAGATCACTAAGGGTTTTACCCGGTTGTTGAAGCAGAATACACCATTCTTTTGGGATGAGATAGCTGACAAATCTTTTGATGCTTTAAAACACGCGTTAACCCATGCACCGCTGTTGCATCCACCCAACTACAACCAGGACTACTTTTTATACCTTGCCGCTTCGCATTCCACCATTGGGATGGTCTTAGTTCAGGAAGATGAATCTAGTAGTGAGCATGTGATATATTACCTTAGTCGGACTTTAAACCCCACTGAATTAAAATACTCACATGTGGAGAAATTGGCCCTGGCAGCTGTTCAAGCTATCCAGCGATTTCGTCATTACATTTCACTACGCAAAACTACAGTAATTTCCGATTGCAACCCTATGATATATATTTTAACTAAACAATTGCTAGGGGGAAAGTACTCCAAATGGATTGTCATCCTGCAGGAGTTCGATCTAGAATTTGAAAAGTCTAAGTCGAAGAAATCTTTAGTTTTTGCGGAGTTAATGTGTGACTTCCCGCGTGCTGACACAAAAATAGTGGCAGAGGAACCCATTACATATGAATCTTTATTTCTAATCAGCACTTTAGATCCCTAGTATGGAGATATCATAGTCTATCTCCAAACCCAATCCTTTCGGCCTGAAATTTCAAAATCAGAGAGTCGCAAAATACGACTCCAGTCCCAAAAATTCAAAATTATTGGAGATACACTTTATCGTCGTGGGGCGGACTCCGTTTTTCGGCGCTGCTTAACTCATGAGGAAGCTGAAAGGGTTCTTAATGACTGTCACTCTGGAGCGTGTGGCGGTCATATGTCTGGGTTTGCCACGACCCAAAAGATACTGCGCGCTGGCTATTTCTAGTCGTCTTTGTTTAAAGACTGTATTAATGTGGTCCGAAAATGCCACAACTACCAAATTTTTGATCGAAAGATGCGCGCTCCACCTGCTCCTCTTCACCCTATAATTGCCGTCGGTCCTTTCGCAAAATGGGGAATCGATTTTATTACATGTAACACTCACTCGACCAGGGGGCATGTGTACATTATTCTTGCGGTAGATTATTTTACCAAGTGGGCCGAGGCGATGCCTACATTTGAGGCAGATGGAAAAACTGCTGCGATTTTCGTGTTCAATCATATAATTGCTAGGTTTGGTGTTCCACAAGCGATTATCACTGATCATGGGCGTCATTTTCGAAATATTATGATGACGGAACTTACAGACCAGCTTGGCTTGCGTCACGATAGTTCAACACCTTATTATCCACAAGCTAACGGTTTGGTTGAAGCCATCAACAAAGTTCTAGTTATCATGATCCGACGAATCATTGGGATTCATCGGTCGAATTTGCATAACATGCTATTCTCAGCGCTTTGGGCATATCGAACCACAGTAAAAACGTCAACTAGTTTCACTCCTTTCCAACTAGTTTATGGTTTGGAAGCTGTGCTACCCATCGAATGCGAAATACCGTCATTGCAAATGGCCATTGAATTACTTCCAACCACCTCCGAAGAGGAGAGACGTTTATTATACTTAGCTCAACTAGATGAGAGTCGACGAGATGCTGCACTAGCAATTGAAGCTCATGCCAAACATATTAAAGCTTAGTATGATCGAAATGTCACCCCTCGAAATTTTTCAGAGGGAGACCTAGTTTTATTGTACGATCAAGCAAATGATAAGTCAGGCGCTGGAAAATTCGTACCCATGTGGCATGGTCCTTATGTTATCAAGCAAAAGCTGGCAAAAGGGGCCTATGAATTGGTAGACTTTGATGGGGTCTCTTTAGGTAAACCTAGAAATGGTCTTTACCTGAAGAGATATTATGCGTAAATTTAGGTGTGGAGATCATAGTCAGGTTAATTTTCTTTATAGCTAGTGTGTTTTAGATTTAAAAGTGTGCTTAGTTTTAAAGAGTGCTTTATCATTATTCCTGCTTATCTTGATTTTACTCTTGATACTGCAGATGTCGCCGTCTCTTCAAACATATATTGGTTTTGCTAATGGTGCTTGTCGTAATACACGGAACATTTCTTCCACAGCTTGGGTTATTTATTCGCCCTCTGATGAGTTAGTATCTATGCATGGGGTAAGCCTCGGTCAAATAATGAACAACATTGCAGAGTATAGTGCAGTGATTGCGTTATTATCCGAATCCATCTCATTTGGGATTTGGAGTTTGATAGTGAGGTTAGATTCTTAACTCGTTGTGTTACAACTTAATAGAGTATATGCCATTACAAATCCAGTTTTATTGAGATTAGTTTTGAGAGTTCGTCTCTTGGAACGTGAGTTTGATTACATTGAATATCAGCATATTCGAAGATATTTAAACACATTAGCAGATGCAATTGCTTCTCGAATGTTAAATAGACATTTGCAATAAATCATACAAGTAAATTCAAAAACATTTCATAACATGTTTTGCAAGGTAAGCTGGTAATAATGCCATAGTATATCATAGTAGTGTGTCAAATATACATTGTCTTCGATCATAGGTTGAAAAACACCTTATGATCGGCAAAAATGATAGTACAAAAAGCAAAAATGTCATATGTGTCTACATAAGCAACCATCCTATCACTGGTGATGATCTTGGTATGAAACCACTGTGCGGGCCACCCTACAAAGGAACCTCCTAAAAGGTCCTGGGACCCCAACCACATAGCGTTGTAGCCTAATAGGAATGTCATCTGTAGTGGTCTCTGGAATGTTCGCTGTTAATCGCTCTAGATGGCTCTCCGACTCAGCCAAAGTCTTTGTGGCTTCGTCCTGTGGGGCCGGTGCCGCTGCAACTGGTTGCCTTCTCTCATAAGGCCGGAGAGTGGCTGGTCATCGTGGACCTCCATCTGCATTTGAAATTTTTACTATCAATTTTGGAACGAAATAAAAACAAACAAAAAAAATTATTAAATTAGAAAATGTCAAAAATGATGTTACCTGAATCATCCCATTGCTCTCCTGGTGGAAGAGCCATGTCTGGGTCACCACGGAAATCAACCCCGTCATAAAGAAAGTCCTGAATAGCAAATACTTGGTTCTCTAACCAATGAAACTACTCAGGAGTGAATCGAACAACTTCCGCCCCCTCATCAGGATGACGGGCCATAACTGCGACCCATCGCATCAGTTTGGGCTCTCGAGGAAGCCCAACCTCAACGGTAAGCTGCTGCGGGATCAACATCGGAACCCTCTCCAAACCAAAACTCACAAATAAAGAACCATATCCAAAGGTCTTCAGTTGTCCGTTTTTGGCTCTGGTCAGTTGGCCTTTTATATTAGCCAACACAGTTGTGCACCAGTTGAAGATCGTTCCTCGAAAGCAATCCACTGCCATCCACATCTGGGATCCAGTGGCCACATGTAGTGTTGCGCTCTCGCAGAGCCTGGTAACTGTAAAAGCAATAACCATGAGTTCAGGATGGGATATGGTCTTGATATCTATCCCTTTGTCTCTGGTCTGGACATTGCACCACTCTAGCCGAAGGCTATCGACAGACTGGCCACATGGCCTAGTCTCGAATAGAGTCAAATGTTCACCCCTCTTAGGCAAACCAGTTAGAAAATAAATGTCTTACGGCTCCAATTCGAGCTGGTGACCACCTATGAAGAAACACTGATCCTGGACGTTCCATCTGTCTACCAGCCACTGCAAGAAGTCCACCTAGGCCCTCATGACAGGTATGGCACAGAATTTGTACAAGCCGCATGCCTTCAATGCATCGATCGAAGGTTGATGATTAATGGCGGCCAAATCCACATCTTCGTGCTCTCTTTCACACCAATCAAGCATGATGAGTAATCTACATGTAGAAAAAAGGCAAGTTAGAATACATAGAATGAAAATTTTTGGGCCATTTTTGAGTTCTTTAGGTTTTAAAAACCTTTGCGTAGGGTCTGCACCCTGTCTTTAGAGACAATGCGTGGGTCCACACTCTGCCTTAAGGGCAAGTGCAGACCCCCGACTTTTTTCTAACTGCGAAAAAGTCGGGGTCCGCGGGTCCCCAGTGTTATACCTGCAGACCCCGGTGCACGGGTTTTCAAGCCTAAAGACCTCCTAAAAATAAATTGAAAGACCTAAAAATGAATTTTAAACGGATAGAAATGAAGAGTGGGATGTTGTGGATTACCTGGAGGAGACGACGTCCAATTTCGATGGTCGGATTTTCCGCAGTCTTCATAGGAAGTTTCTGACCAAAAGCCCTTTTTCTCACCTCAACAGTCAAACGGTAAAAATGAATTGGTAAAAGTCCTTTTTATAAGTTTTTTGGATAAATGAATTGTCGATTTGTTTATTTTTCACTATGGAAAGGTATTTTCAAAGCATTTTTATCCATTTCAAACAGGTATGAGTAATGTTTCGGTTTTTGTGCAGGATAAGGGATTTTTCAGGTAAAGTTGATCGTTTTTGACGAAAAAAATCAGATTCATCTTTAAGCTATTTTCTGACTCCTAAAACATGAAAAGATCGCCGAGTTTTTATTTTTAAACTCGTTAAAATAGAACTAAAAGACGGTCCTCTTACAGCCCTTTTTTGACCGTAAAAACACGAAAAGATTGCTGGATTTTTGTCGTTTCAAATTTGACATTGGTAATAAAACGACGTGTCCTTGGTCACTTTTTTACTTTTTTAGATCAGAGGCACTAATTATGAAAAGTACTCCTTGGTCGTAATGATCAAGTGGTTCTCTCAAGTATTATTTTATACTTTTCCGGGCTTGAGAGACACAAATTTACGAAAAAGGACAACCATGGAGTTCTCTTAAGTTTTTTCGGACTCTCTAAAATTGAAAAACGTTGAGTTTCTCCTATACTGGACTCATTAAAATTTAACAGTAAAGGACCTATTCAATTACAAACAGGAACAGACCACTCCTTCTTAGGGTTCGAATTTAAACCAAGTTGGACTCATCCGAAGGATGAGCTTATAATCAAGCAAATGTTATCCTCCTCAAGCTTGTCAAAAATAAAGAGGTACTCGCCAAAAATGGTGGGGGAAAAGAGATAAAAATAAGCATGTTTGTCATACTTTGTCTCAGAAAAGCCTTGTAACCACTCTTGAACACGACACTTTTCATTCACCTGGGTTGGGAAATCCTTTGCCTAACAGTTGATCAAACCATTTGAAAGTCTTCAGCCGGTTTTTGGGTATTAACTTTGGGTCAATTGTCACCAAACCATTTGCTGTGTCATTATGTGTTCAAGAGGTCTATGCAAATAAGCCATTGATACGCAAAATATATGTCATTCATTTTGACCATCCTTGAGTCAGTCCTTGCAGCTATATTTCTTCAACTTGATCTATGATTTCGTGTTATGGGCTTGCCTACGACGGATCGGTTTCTATCAACTTCAACTCATTATCTAGAAAGATGATCTAGAAATCATCAGTACCTTGGAATCTGCATGCTTCAATGGCAGGTTTCTCGTCTTCAACGACAGGTTGCATTATTGACCTCTGATTGAAGGACTCCATGACATGTTCGACATCAATACATCTATTCACATCTCATGGATTGTACTGAGTACTTTGAGAGCCATTGACATTAATGGTGGTTTCTCTCACACTTGTTAACAGTTTACATCTTTGACTAGTAATCAATTGGTTTCTACCATGTTTGACTTCAACACATTTATTCACATGGATAGAATTGTACTGTTTTGGGAAGTAGAAATCAAGACCCTGGATCTAGTTTCCGCCATCCAGGCTTCGAGGAGTTTTGTATTCATTATACTGTAGGCTATACATAAACAGATGGCTGCGTTCATACTGTGTCTACATGTGTCTATGATTATGATGTATTGCAATATCATTCCTGTATCGGAGTAGTAGTTAGTTTGCTAGTTAGTTTTGATCTGAGTATGGGAATGCCTACCTCAGCGATGATATGATCTCATATATATTTTGTATTGAATGTCTACAGGTTCCAACCGGGCTCTCCATAAGATAATCCTCGAAATGATAAAGTACTTCACTTTTCTTAGATGATACATGAAACCCTTATCTATTACAGACTTCGCACTTTAGGGGGCAATCTGTTACACAAAAATCTATCACCATGACTATTTGCAATCAGCATGAGTCCATCATCAACCATACTGTCCTCCTTGGCAAGTCTCATACCTCAGCTCCTCATATCAAGCTTTACAAATGAGAGAAAGTCCTTTAAAAAGTATAAATCTCTGGTTCTGCACTTTCTCCTACTATTGCCTGCGTTCCCGCACCCCATGTTCATGTTACCTGCGGACCTGCCCGCTCTGTATCTAAAAGGGTGGGTGCAGACCCCTGTAAAAGTCAAAAGGCGCAAGTCTAACTTCAAAAAACTTACTTGTGGTTGATTCTGGATGATTCTAGAAGGTTTCTTAACGTGGATGGTTTGCTCCTAGGTGGTTCATGCATCCCAATATTAAAGGAGCTAATCCCTTGATGAGAGGAGTTATCCCTTTGAAGAAGGAGCTTATCCCTTTGAAGGTGGACCTAGTAACTTCCCTCCATTGCACTATAAATTAAGGCATTGGGTTAGTTGCTGGGCAGGTTAGAAGCTGAACATTTCTAAGGGTAAATTCTGGTGAAATTGAGACTCCCTATTTAAGCTTGAGAGGAGTGATTACATACCTTTTTGGCTTCATTGGGAAGTGAGTGAACTTGTCAAAGTAGAGGAAACTTCTTGCTGGACCCTGGGAGGAACTTGTACAGCATCAAGGCACAGGTTGTAAAGTTCTTCTTGATCTAAGTTAATACAATCAAGCTCATTTTTCTCAACAAATTGTTTATGTGATTTGTTTCATAAATTCCTTGATCATTATGATGGATATGCTTTATTATATTGGCTTTTCAGGTGCTATTTAATTTGTGTGCTTGTTTGTGTCTATAGATTCTACATCAAGGAGATCATTTAGATCAAAGGAGCTTGGCTTCTACAAACTTGCACTGGACCCAAGGTAGGCCTAATCACTTGTTTGCCTCTATTTATAAATTTCATATTTAGTGAAAGATAGGGTTTGGTTGGTGTGTTTGTCGCTAGATATCATTAGATACTAGGGAGGTCGATCTTGTCCGCAAGAACGACTCATTCCGTGTGACACCTGGTGTTCCTCCTAATCTCCTCTTTCATCAAATCCAACCATAGTCATTCCCAATCTAGCAACTTCTCTTAACCATTGATAAAGTCTTGATAACTATGTCAACTCTTTGGGAGTCCTAGAAGAGCAAGACTCGCGATATCATCCTTGGAAACTGTGATTCCAACACTTGCAAGTTCATCACAAAATTGAGTGAACTTTGTCAATTATTTTGGAAGTCTCTCCTTTATCCATTTTGATTTTTCGAAATTTGTCCTTCAGTGCCAATTTCCGTTGGTCACTGTTGTTCTCATACAAGTCCGTCAACTCTTTCCACATATCATATGGAGTTTCCTTGCCATGTAGACCCGAGACAATTTGGTATAGAACTCCCTCAAGGATTATCTACATCCCCTTCACCACACACTTCTTCCATTTGAAAAGATTCTGTGCATCTGGTGCTATTGGATTGGGAATGTCTTGATCAAAGAATTCCTTCAAGCCATTATCCTCTAGCACAACCTCCATTTTGTCCCTCCTGGCTATATAATTCGAGTTGCCTTCTAAGGCATACTTGAGCCGCAAACCATAGAACGTTGTTTGTCAATCCTGAAGTTTTTATTGCAAATTCAAATTTCATCTGTAACCCAAAACTCAAAACTTTGAAATCTCCTCTAGTATATTGAATTATGCTCCGATACCATGTAGAATTTCCTATAGATTCACAAGCTCATGCAATTTACTAAAGCACAGGACAAGAATTTACTTCTACTTTCAACCAATGGAAGCTAATAGATCGATGAAAGCCACAACTCAAAAACCCGCCTATCTATATTGCATTAAATCAGAAATATGAGTGAAGATACAAAGCCTATTCTCACTAGAACAATTCCGTAGAAGTATGCTCAACTCTCTACCTCACAAGCCAGCGATTAGCTAACACTTAGCCAATTTCCACTGCCTACCAAGCCCATATTTCCTTGCGCAATTCCTAGGATGAATAACCTTTATTTAAATGGAATGCATGCTTCCAAAATTGTGCAATCAAATCATAGGTCCTTCTCATATTGCATGCATGATATTTACAACTCAGTAAATCATACAACTGATAGTACATTGTCCCTGCACTCTAGTCTCAACTGGGTCTTTCTCTTAACTAAAATGCTTGAGTTTCTCATGAGGGAATATTCAGTTAACTGGAGTAACACTTGTGGATGCACCTAAGTGCACCAAATAATTGTTAGTCCTCTATTAGTTCCACAAATAGTTAGAACTAATTTAACTAACCATAACTCAATAAAATGAGTTAATGTAATTACAACTCAATTTAAACTCATCCTGGACTCGTAAAACTTAGGGAGAACATAGACATGACTAAAAAAATACTTCCAACTCAAAATTCCTAAGCTAATTAAGTTAATTAAACTTAATTAACTATTTACAAGTTGTTATGTGAATGGAATTCAATTTTAATTCACAGTGTAAATTCAAGGACAAATTTAAACTGGAATTTCTTGTTGCCATTTCTCAACAAGAGCTTCATGTCAACACATATTCAGGACATCCAGGATACTATAAGACTTTGATAGCTATTAAGAGGTTTTATTATTAGCCAAGTTTGAAGAAAAAGGTGGTTTTATTTGTTGCTAAGTGCTTTGACTATTAACAGGTGAAAGTTGAATGCAAGCATCCAACCTGTTTGTTGCATCCTATTCCGATTCCAAAATGGAATGGAAGGTAATTTCCATGGATTTCATTACAGGATTTCCAAGGACATCAAGGTAACATGAATCCATCATGGTTGTGGTTGATAGGTTGAGAAAGATAGCTTACTTCATTTTAGTGCAGTCTACTAATTCAACTAGTGAAGTGGCTCAAATATTCATTAAGTAGAAAGTGAGGTTGCATGGAGTTCCTAAGAGGATTATATCATATAGAGTTGCAAAGTTCACTTCGAAGTTTTGGAAGGGATTGTTTGCAGGATTGGGGACAAAGCTATCCTTTAGTACACGTTATCATCCATAGACAGTTGGAAAGACAGAGAGAATAAATATGATTCTTGAGGATATGTTGAGGATGTATGTCATGCATCAACAAAGGAAGTGGGAGGTGTTAGGTTCCTACCCCAATAGGTGTCATATTTCATGATTGACTATGGAAATGCCAAATATGATCATCCTTTCCATGCTGCAAAGGTTCCATATTCTCCAAAAAGATCAAAAAATTTAGAAAATGTAAAGAGGGTATGCCCTAAAAGAAAAATCAAAGGGAAAAACAAATAAATTGGTTAAGAAGACAAAGAAAATGAACCCCAAAGAAAGGACCAAGAAAGTGGCTAGTCAAAATGCCATTACTATCCTTTCTTTTTTTTTTGCAAATAAGTTTAGAATATGCAACAGTGACTTCTATCACACTTCATGGATGGCCCAACAACTCAATCTTGGCCAGTCCATGTCTAAATTTCCTGTTTTAGCATTAGAGAATAAAGATCTGTTCCAACAGTTCAAGCTTGGCATATCAGTAGGTAGGTAGAGAAGCAAGGGGAGCTCAATAGTTGAATCTGAGTCCCTGGAAGAGATAAGGGCAGACTTAGATAGGAGGGCAGTCAAAAGAAAAACAAAAGAGAAAGGGTTCTGCTAGTTCAAATGCACCCACAGGAAAAAGAAGAAAAAATGTTAGTTGAATTAGGCTGGGTAAGCAATTTGATGTTGCAGAAGCAGGTTGGTGATCAATTTTATCTTGTTGAAAATGATCCATCTCATGAGTATCACAAATACCATAGCAAGGTGGTTACAATTCAGGTGGAGCATGACTAATTTCCCCTCTCATTTCCCCAACAACACTTACTAACATCCCCTCAATGACAGTGAGATCTGCTCAATGGTCCTAGTTCATTTCATTTTATAAGAAATACTAAGTGGAACTCTGTGTTTACTTAGCCAAAACAAGCCACATTTCTTGTGTAAAAATAATCATTTCATTTCACTTCCATTTCCCTAAAAACCTAAGTTATTACCTTATAAACTTAGCGTTTTCTATCTACAAAACCATACTAACACCCTAACTCTATTATATAGCTCCTATTTAAAGTTTTCCCCGCCCCTACTATACATAAAATAGCACAAAAACACCAAACTTTATAATATCCCCACCCCGGCTTAATATAGCCATATACCATAACGTTTCAGGGATTATTGGTTCACTTGGAACCTTATAATAACCCCTTCCCGCTCATATAAACCCCAGAATTTAATTGACATCGGGTTGATTGAATAACTGCACCCGCTAACCCAAAGTTGCAATACATTGTCATACCCCGTAACGAATATAAAACAATAAATAAATCGGGCAGGACCCGCGTCGTATCTCCCAGTCAACTCAACGTCTCGTCCACCATCGAATCCGATCCCACAGATCGGACGGCTCTCATCCATATCAAAGCCGCCCCGATGTCCGAAAGATAGCGTGCGATAATGAGCGGTATTCCCACCGTACTATGGGACGCGTGTCACTCCCACATTTTATTGCATCCGTTTGGCCCAAAACCACCAGGGTACATAAAGCAGTGCGATAAAAACCACAAACCACTCCCGCTTTCTGTTGCTAACTCCCGCTTTCTGTTGCTAACGTCATCAACCACGTCAGCTACCACCCCGTGTCTGCCACGTCAGCTGCCACCCCGTGTCTGCCACGTCATCCGACACGTCACCTTCCATACCCCCCATTGCCCGACAAAGATGACATCATGCTAACGTCACCTAACCAAAGCGCGCCAAAAACCCGCCAAAATCAAAATTTTGTTAAAAAGTCATTTTAACATTGTTTTTGTCCATTTCTCTTTGTTTGTTTTGCATGAGCTTTGCATGGTCATTTACGTTCGAAACATTATTTTTGCTGCACAGTCCGCTACCCAGGGGAATTCACTCCACATCTCGGCCCCTCAGCTCAGTCTTCTACCTACATTTCGCACCAGGTGCCCATAAAACAGGTATTTACCCAAAAATTTGCTCATAAAGCCTGTTTTTTCCAAGTTTTTTTTGTGAAAATTGACCGTAGAACCAGAATTCAACTCAAATTCATAGTGCTGCCTCTACACCTCTGAATTAACATCACTATTTCACCCATTTTTCAAAGAAAACTTGTGAACTGTCTCTCCCTCTACAAATTCGCCCATCGAGCTGAAATTAAGCTTATTTCCGCCTGCAATTGCCACAGAAAAGCCCACAGTCTGTCATCTTACCACACTATTGCTGCAAAGGCCCTAATTACAAGTGCAAAAAGTCATAAAACAATTTGAAAATGGAGGCTCGAGTAGCCTTGAATGTTGCCCCCTTGAATGCACCACATAAAGAGTTGGAATGCATCCCCCTTGCTGACAGGGATTTCCAAATTAAGGATATATGGGTTACAAGCCTTTTGTGAAATTAGAAATAGCTATAGAAGCAACACTGATGTCTTGGGAATTTGGGAATCCAACATGCCTATCTATTACCTCCCTTCAATGAATGTGCTCCCTGATTTCATACATTTATGTTGTGCAAATTATGAACCCACACAAAGAGCAGTTATGGCTCCATCTGGGACTATACTCTTCTATATTACTCCTCAATCCATAAATGAGATGCTGAACTTTAAGCCAAGTCGGCCTCTGGCTCCTCTCACCATGAAATTCTTGCTTGACCAAGGTGCCAAACTACCCAATTTAGAGATAACCAGAATTGCTCAGTTATTCATGAAACCAAATTGCCACCCCAACAGCCTCCTCCATATCTCCATTCTTGGTTCAATGAGGCAAGGAGACTCATTGTAGACATGATATCCTACATTTTAGGATTCAAAACCAGTGAGTTGGTTGATGAAATTGTTTTAGTATTGATGTCCATATTCACTCCAGGATAGCCCCTACTGTCTAGTATGTGTTATGAAACCAGCTCAAGAAAAGATAGAAAAGATAAATAATATAAAGCCACAAAAATAACAATAGGGGGGTTCTATGGGGCATAGAAATAACAATATGGGGGTAATAGGGGCACAACAATATAAATAAGGGGTATAACTACAATAGTAATGGGGTAATCACTAGTATTATAGGGACCCAACATAATTCTTTACAGAAAGCACATAAATGAATTTTGCTCAGGTGCTTAGAGGCACATGAATCAAAGAAGGTACTTCAAGATTTGCATGGCGAACCCGCCGGGGGTCACTTTGCGGGAAATACCACTGCACACAAGGTTATGCAAGCCAGTTTAAACTGGCCCACATTATTCAAGGATGCACATGCCTATGCCCGTAAGTGCCCGGTCTATTAGTGATGCATCGACAGAACACGAAGATCAGCAACTCCACTGCACCTTGTTACAGCGACCGAACCATTCCAACACTGGGGCCTAGACATCATTGGGCAAATTTTCCCTCATTTGTCAAAACAACAACGCTATATCTTAACAACGAATGACTACTTCACGTGGTGGATAGAAGAAGTTTCGCTCAAACAAGTGAATGACCAGGAGGTCATCATCTTCCTCCAACAAAACATCATCTCACACTTCGGCATTCTGGTATCAGTTGTTTTTTATAATGCAACTGATTTTTCGTCTTTGAAACTCTATGACTTTGCATTACAAAGTGGTATTATGACAAAGCATTCATCTAACTACTACCCGCAGGGAATCATTCTAGTAGAATCCACGAATAAAAACCTCATCCGTATAATCAAGAAGATCATTTTCTTTAAGTAGCGTAACTTCCATACCGCCCTGACGAATGCATTATGGGCCGATCATGTAACACCTGAGCCCTCTCTGAACACCTCACCATACTTCCTGGTTTATGGTAAAGAAGCCATCCTTCCGCCAAATATCTACTCGCCTGCACTTTAGCTTTCCCAAGAATCCCAACGCAAGCCTTTCTAGCTAGTTCATCATAGGATGGATGCTCTCCATATGCTTTAGGAAGAAAGGATGAAAGCAAAAAAACAATTCACACTCCACCAGAACTGTATCAAGAGATGGTTCGATAAGAAGTCTGCAGGGAAATCTAACTTCGATGTGGGTGACTTAGTTCTGAAATGGGATAAGCCCCATGAAGACAAAGACAAACATACGAAGTTCTAGTCCCCGTGGATTGGCCCATACACAGTCCACGAGAAGCCTTGTCCACACACTATCGTTTGTGATCACTTGACAGGAGGATTGACAACCTTCCTGTCAATGGCCAAGATCTCAAGCATTATTTTTAGTAGGTTGGGCTGTGCCCATGCCACATACATAGTTTGCTTGTTTCTTGTTGTTTTCATCTTGTTTGCTTTGCTTATTATCTTTGTTTGTGCTTTGTTTGATTCTGCTTACTATTTTTGTCCACGTTCGTTTTGTTTGTGTGATATATTACTATTTTTATTTCCAGAAATAAGTGCTGCCAATTACTATGTTCCGGCTTTTGAATAGAGTATGTGGCTGAAATTTGAAGAGACTTGTGACACTGCAACACTTGGCCAATCTTGTGTCCGTCTTCTCTGTGATTGGTTATAACCTTCGGCCGATAAAGTCTTGATGGAAAATACAAGCCATCTACAAGGGAAGTTTTGGTACAACCATGAACCTATGTCTACACTAGGAAGTCCCATTCCTACAGTCAACCTTTTGCTATGTGTGTTCAAGCTCATTTAACTAGTAGAAGCGGAGAAGGGGAAAATCCAAATGAGCAAACCTATGTCAAAGGTCTTACATGCTTCTCTAAAGGAACAACCTCTTCTACTCTCAATAATTTTAGATCCCTCTTCCGCCCCAAAAATAAATAAGTGCCTATGCACAGTCCTCTAGAAAAATACAAAGGTGAAAGAAGAGAAAGGCTTCCTGTGCAGAGAGGTGAAGCATGCAACTCCACCAGGGTAATGAACAGACTCAATGGTAGTGGAGCAATGTGTGTGTTCCTGTATGACTTCACCGAGATACTGTCCAGGCCTTCTAGCAACGGAGCAACACCGAGATGAAAACTTATACTTCGAAAATCTTCAACTCGCGAGCTAAACTACCCTTCCCGGATTCGAAACACTGAGATCAAGCTGAACTTTTGATTGTGTTTGACTGAGTTGGAAAAATATGAACCATGTAGGTCCATGGGATAAGTGGGGAAGCCGAAGTAACCTGCACAATGACTCAATACTCCCCAAAAGACGAAGGCCCTGTGCTAGCAATGAACCAAAATAGAGAAGCTGGAGTTCTACCAGTGTGTCGCCAAGTATTGTAGCGGCTACAACCACCCTCCAAAATTTTGGCCAGCACCTCATTTCGGAGCCTCCCTTGGAGTTTCGCTTGATAGTTGCACACCCTCAGGTTCACTCCGTGATCCCGTGGGAGCCTTTGCATTAGCCTTGCTTGTTCATTTCACCCAAGTTTCTACATGTTGGTGACTAAGTTATGCTTGTGACCATGTTCTGGTTATGCTCAAAGTCTTCGCTCCGCATGTACTTGTTATGTTCACTATGAAAGCATCTTTCGCACTCACACATGGAGTCACATTCACTGTCACACAAGCGTTGTCACGGTCGATCAACGATCAATCACAAATGTCGCACTTGTCACTTGCACTATCGGTCAGTGATGTTAAACATGTGTGTTTGGATGGTTTGAGTCGTTTCGTCGTCGAGTCATGTGAGTGAGGGTTTGTATGATCACCTATGCATCTTTTGATTATTCACACACCTAGTCATGTTTGCTGAAGTTCTAACGACGAGACTGCCCTCTGACAGCCAGACCATCTCCCCACCATTGAGATGAGCGACTGTCAACTAGAACAACACAGAAGTACCAAGCTAGTCTTTTCAAGCTGCGCTGCCTGTAAGAAGTTCAATCCACTTTCATGCTGGATACCCCGCAGTCGGACCTGACAGTGACCCCAAG
>Ga0115851_100395_pt1 | contig 18871 bp, 11 predicted proteins | sample InSIn2gowninarea_FD_83865 | JGI IMG/M metagenome (GOLD analysis project Ga0115851, IMG submission 83865)
GGTCTTCACACTGATAAGAATTATCGAGATAGTAATTGATGGTTCGTAAGGCGCTCCAGTCCCACCCTCCTCCAGAGGTAGGTACTGTACGGTTTCCCTGAACCTCATTTGAAGGACCTGTACTGGCAACATTATCTTCAAATTCGCCATATCCCAACGATTGCGCAGAGGGTATCATAGCATCGTAAAAAGAATTTGTATACAACATCAACTCATTCCCATTTCTAAAATAATTTGTCGGCGCCAGGTTGGCAAGAGGTTGTCGGTCAAGAAAGTCTTTCTTGCATGCTTGAAAAGTCAGTGCGATAAAACCAATATATATATATAATCTTTTTTTCATTTTGCTTCTTTTAAATTTTGTCACAATTCTTTTTCACTAGAAAGTCAGATCTAATCCTACAGAATAGATTTTAGAACTAAATGGATAAATTTTTCCGTTAGCCGATGCGGCAGCTTGCTCCGGGTCTATAAAATCTGAACGGAGTTTAGTAAGAGTGAATAAATTTTCACCGCTCACATAAATCCGGCACCTGCTGATGGTGGCTTTACTTAAGAGTTTCTCCGGTAAATTGTAAGCAAGAGTGAGATTTTTAAGACGTATGTAAGCGAGATCCTGCAAAAAATAATCATTTCCCTGTGTCTGTCCTCTGTCGTCTGCTATGTACGCTCTCAGCAATGGATAATAGCCGCCAGGATTAGTCGGGCTCCACATCAACTCTTTAAAATTAGCAGGGATGAAGGATACATACGGACGACTATATGGACCATAGAAGGTTGAGTTTTCCTGGTTAGGATACCACTGTTGTTTACCAATGCCCTGCCAGAACGCAGAAACACTGAAACCGTTCCAGTCGCCTCCCATATTGATACCGAAGGAGTAACGGGGTTGGGAGTTTCCGATAATTTTTAAATCACCGTGATCATCCAGTGTATTCTTGCCTACATTGACTACTCCATCACCATTTAAATCAAGGAACTTCATATCGCCTGCCTGCAAATTCTTCCAAACTCCCGGAGATGAAACCCTTCTTCCATTTACATAGTCCTGGTTAACTTTTCCCCCGTACGCCTGTGCGTCTGCATTAGATTGAAAAAGTCCGTCCACACTATAGCCCCACATTACCCCAAAAGGCCTTCCAACATAATAATCACTTAAAAGATTATTAGGGTTATCATATTTTGTTACGATAGAAGTGTAATCGCCTAATACCACCCCAAAATTATAGGAGAACGTTTTTTTGGCAAGCTTAAAGTTATCTCTCCAGCCTAACGTAACTTCAAATCCTTTTGTCGCCAGGTCAGCAGCATTCTCTTTTGGTTCAGTTGTGCCAAATACAGCAGGAAGAGTTCTACCCTTTATCAACATTCCAGTGGTTTTTCGCTGGTATATATCAACAACAACAGAAAGCCTGCTTTTAAAAAAGTCCGCATCGACTCCAAAATTCGTTGATGTAACTTTTTCCCATGTAAGCGTAGGCGATATGGCTGCAGGAGTTGTAACATAAAGGGTTTTTTGGGCGTCGGTCAGATATGAGGATTGTGCCGTACCCATTGTTGCTAAATAAGCGTAGTAGACCTGCTGGTTACCATTGGTCACCTGTTGATTGCCAAGGGCGCCATAAGAAGCTCTAAACTTAAGATTGTTTACATATTTACTAAGAGGTTCAAAAAATGCTTCTTCACTGATACGCCAGCCGGCAGAGAATGAAGGAAAAAATCCAAAATTACTTCCCTTTTTAAATCGGGATGTACCGTCATAACGTCCGCTTGCTTCGAAAAGATACTTCCCTTTATAGTCGTAGTTAAAACGATAAAAATATCCTTGCAAAGCCCATTCATAAGCTCCTCCTGCCTCATTCATTACGCCTGTAGCTAAATTCAAATCATTTAGGTTCAAGGATAAAAGATCATTACGTGAAGTTGTTATGCTTTTAAACCGTGATTCTTCCTGGTTAAATCCCGCAAGAAACTTTACATGATGGTTCCTGAAATTGTTCTCATAATTTCCAAAAAGGTTAACAACCTGGTAATTCGTATTTTCAGTAGACTCCGTCAACTGGTCAACGTTATAAGTTGGTATAATCGAAGTAACACCGGGATAAAGGGAATAAGGCACTTTTACCTGCCGTGTAGTATTTGCCCCCGTTGTTAAGTTGTAGCTGTAATTCCCGGTAAATGAGATTTGTTTATTAACAGTAATAGTCGCTGCAATCGTCGTTCTGAAATCATTTGTTTTTTCTGTTCCGCCTGCTTTACCATACAACAGATTTGCATGTTCTCCGCTTCCAATTCGATATTGGTTTAAGCCAGTAATATACGAGTATGAACCGTCAGGATTAATGGGGCTATAAGCGGGCATCAGGTGTTCTTCGAAACCGAAAGTTCTATCAAAGCCATTTGTACCTGTAAACTGATAACCTGAATTAAAAAACTGCGTATTACTTGTTACCTGCAGCCACGGCAAAACTTTAGCATCTATCTTGCTTCTGAAATTATAAATCTTATTATTGTCATTATTAATTTTCCAGATACCGGCTTGTTCCCGGAAACCTCCGGAAAGCAAGTAACTGATTTTGTCGGCGGAGCCGGAAATACTTAGGTTGTGTTGAGACGTGGGCTGCCAGGTATTATAGAGGTAATGCCACCAATCAAAATTTCCATAATACATAAACTGATCCTTTCCGTTACGATTTTGCACCACGACCCATGGTCTCGAGGGATCTTCGGTCTTATCGTTAGCTCTTTTTAAAAGTTCATCATAATCTTGCTCTGTATAACCCATGTAGTTAACACCCAATGTTCTCAAATCGGCCGTATCCATAATCCTTCCCTGCTCATAGCCGGATGTCATAAAATTGGTACTTGTAGTTTGGGTGCCCCAGCCGAAATTAGTACTGTAATTGACCGTTGCCTTGCCACTTTTTGCCCTTTTTGTAGTTACCAGGACTACCCCAAATGATCCCCGGGCACCATAAATAGCTGAAGCCGAGGCATCTTTTAAAACAGAAACAGTTTCTACATCGAGAGGATTGATTCTATCAATATTTCCGGGAACGCCGTCAATAAGAACCAAAGGCGCTCCGCCATTTATAGAAGTTGTACCCCGAATGTTGATAGTGCCTTCTGTGCCCGGCTTACCAGAGCCGAAAGTTATATTGACGTTAGGAATTTGCCCTTGCAAAGCCTTCGTCATATTTTGAACTGGCCTGTCTTCTAATTGCTTACTGCTTATCTGGCTTACGGCTCCTGTTAAGTTGACCTTTTTTTGAGTACCATAGCCTACAACGACAACTTCATTCAATGCAGTTGTTGCCGGCTGCAATTGTACTTCTAAACTTGTGCGTCCATCAATTGCAACATCTTGTCTTGTATATCCAACATAACTAAATGCAAGCGTTCCTTTCAATGATGACACATTCAATGAAAATTTTCCTTCTTCATTAGTTGATGCTCCTATATTCTTTCCGTTCATCGTAATACTAACGCCGCTGAGCGGGTTGTTTTTTTCGTCCGTGACCCTGCCGGTAAGGTTAGCCTGCCCACTGGCAGATGGGGCCTTATCCATAGCTGATGCGCCTAGGTTAGGGGAATTGTGTGGAACATTATTTTGATCCGAAGCTGATGTACCCGCACCACTGGTCGAACTAACCCGGCCTTTTGAAACAATGGAATAATAATTGGACTTGATATAAAGAAAGACAAGGTCGTTAGGGTATAAAATTTCCTTCAATATTTCCTCAACTGACTTCTTGTTATTTACAACTTCTATCGAAGATTTTTTTCCATCAATCAGTTCGGGGTCAAACACGAACTGTGTACCATACACTTTTGTAACCTGTTTTAGTGCATCTCTTAGAGGAATGGACCTGGCTTGAGAGAAAGTATCCTTACAGCACAACAAAACAGTAAGAAAGATAAATATACCTTTCAGATGAGCAGCAATCATCGTTTTTGTTTTTTAAAAATTAGCAATCGTTATATTCGGAAAATAAGCTTTAATTATTTCGATCGGATAAGTATAAGGTCTTTTTTTCTTTCAATTTCGGCGTTATAAACTGTTGATATTATAAATAAGGCGTCGTCCAGGTTATTTAAGTCGATTGGTCCGTCAATCTTTTTATTTCTGATCTTTTCACTTTCGATGACTATTTTTTTACCATAATTATCCTCGAGATAGTTCGTGATCTGTGTTAGAGTTGGATCAGTGAGCAACAGCTTCTTCTCCTTCCAGCCGGAATAATTTTCCGGGACGGTCTTATTTTTAGCTATCGTTTTCGAAGTGGGAGTATAAGAAACAAGATCTCCCGGTAACATCAAGATTGGAGAGTCGCTATCGTTTAATGTAAGTTTTATCTTTCCAGTCTGTAAAACCACTTCTGTTTTACCCCGTCGCTGCCTTATATCGAATGAAGTTCCCAATACCTCTATCATAAATCCTTCTCCGTGAACCAAAAATCTTTCAAAAGGCTTTATGTTCCTTTTTCCATTGTTTAAATGCCTGACATCAAAAAAAGCTTCCCCCTTCAGCCAAATTTCTCTTGCTTGCTCCTTATCCCAGTTTTTACTAAATGTAACATTCGAATGTCCGTTCAATATTATGCTTGATCCATCAGGAAGAGATACTTTTTTAATTTCCCCGAAATTTGTGGCCACAACAACTTTTTCTACAGCAGCCCTCTTATTTGAAAAAACAATGGCTACAGCCAAAACAACTCCAGCGACAAGAGCAGCTATTAATGCAACTCTTCTGATAGTTTTTATATTAAGCCCAAATATATTTGCCCGTTTTTTGGTTTGTACCTGGGCTAAATGTTGTAAATAATGCTGATGTATATAATCCTCGTTCAAAACTTCATCTTCGAAATTTACGGCTTGCAAAAATCTTCTTGCTCCATCAATTGCTGGTGCCTTCTCCGGATGGCTTTTTAAAAAAGACGCCCACCATTCTTCAATCTCTTTTGTAGAATGAACGATCCAATCCTGAAAAAAGGGATCATTTATAAAATCTTGTTCGGTAAAACTGAGATAGTTATTTTCGGAAGAATTGAGCATTGTTATATGTATGTGTGTGCAAATCTCTTTTTTACCCCACCTTGAGTAAAAAATTTTTTTATTTTTCCGATGGCGCTAATTGGATAGGTGTTAAGGCCAGAGAGAGAAGGCTATAATAATATTAACAAGAGACAGAACAAGATTTTCCCGAAGATTTTCAAGGCTTCTTGCCATGATTTTATAAGTAGCTTTTACAGAGATATCGAGCACAGTGGCGACTTCCTCATACGAAAGTCCTTCATAAAATCTTAAAAAAATAGCTTCCCGTTGCCGTGAAGTCAGCATTTTCAGTGCTTGACGAAGCTTTTCGAATTGTTCATTACTTATTTCACCGGCGATTATTTTTTGCTCTATACTAAATTCTGGTTCATAGCCTTCATCAACTAAAACGGATTGGCGTGAGGCTTGCTTTATTTTTTTAAAAAGAACATATCTGAAGGAGGAAAAATAGTAGCTATTGGCAGATGCTATCTCAACTGCTTTCTGCCTTTTGTTCCAGATATCCAAAAAAACTTCCTGGATGGAGTCCTCTATCAAATGGATGTCTCTCGTAAACTTTCTGCCATAATTGAAAAACTTCTTAAAATAGGTTTTATACAGACGCTCATATTCGCATTGACTTTCATTATTTGTAATATTTGCCATAACCTGCCAGCGGTTCCTTTACAGGACCTAAAGGCTGAAAAATTTGAATTGTAAAGTAGCACTATATATAATTGCTCATATAAAAAATTAAGACGCGAAGAATAAAAAAAGGGTTTAAAAGGGTTTCGAATTGCTAGCAATTTTCATTTCAAATCTACGAGATGTCATTCCTTGAAGGCAAGATTTAGCACGGCTCTAAAAGTCCTTGTGTAGTTGAAATATAAACTCGCAGATTAGCTGCTGCCGCTTTGCCGAAACATGTGTCAATAATGATGAGACAGATTACAAAAAAGCTGGTGGAAACACGTTTACACAAATGTTTCCACTCTATAATCTGGGATAGGTAAATAGAATTTACGGCCTTATAATCGTTCCATCGCTCTTTCTCACCTGCCAGTTTGATTTTGTTGTTATGGGATATTTTGCGGCCTCCTTTTCATTGATGTCCACTCCAATTCCAGGAACTTCGTTTACTGACAAGTAGCCGTTATTCATGGTTGGGCAACCAGTAAACACACTTTTTAATTTATCTGAAAAATGAACTGCCTCCTGTATACCAAAGTTCCAAATAGCGAGATCGACGTGTGCGTGAGCTGCATGACCCACAGGAGAAACATCACCGGGACCGTGCCAAGCGGTTCTTACATTAAACCACTCCCCCAGCCTTGCAACTTTCATTGCCGGAGTTATGCCCCCAATTTGCGATACGTGACACCTGATAAAGTCAAAGTAATGATGGCTCATTGGTTCTAAAAACTCATTAATATTATTAAAAAGCTCACCCATTGCAAAAGGTACTGTTGTACTTTCACGAAGTTGCTTCCACCATCCTGTATTTTCGGGAGACAACGGATCTTCGATAAAATAAGGCCTGTACTCCTCTACCCGTTTACACATGTCAATTACTTGTATTGGCTGTACACGCTCATGCATGTCGTGCAGCAACTCTACCTCTTCCCCACAAACTTTGCGGGCTGCCTCAAACATTTTTGGCACTGACTTAAGGTAGGCGCTCTCGCTCATAAAAGCATCCCCTTCATACCCAAACCCGGCTGCTTTAAAATCTGGTTTCTGGCTGTTAGCACCTGTTCCTCCATATCCACCTTGCTGTATCCTTACATGCCGAAATCCCTGGGCCATAAATTTCTGCACATCCGCCGCAACTGCTTCGGGGCTGTTTCCGCCTGCATGCTCATAGCATTCTACCGCAAACCTACTTTTTCCTCCTAATAACTGGTAAACTGGCATATTTGCCCGTTTGCCTTTAATATCCCAAAGAGCCTCGTCCAGGCCGCTTAAGGCATTATTTAACACAGGGCCGTTACGCCAGTAAGAGCTTACATAAAACGACTGCCACATGTCTTCGATATTGTCTACATCTTTGCCTACACAAAACTCGCTCAGGTATGAATTTATCGCCGTAACTACCGCTGCTGCCCTTTGAGTAAAAGTGGCGCAGCCTAAACCATACAAGCCAGGTTCAGAAGTTTCCACTTTTACAATTATGAGATTGCTTCCTTCCGGTGCTGTTGCAATTGCTTTCACACTTCTAATTTTAACAGGAGGCAACGCTACTTTATATCTTTCAGGTGTCTGGGGTTTTTGTGCATTTACAAAGGGACTTCCTAAAAGGCCAAAAAGACCGGCGGTCGAGCCTAGAGCAATCTTCTTCATGGTATCTCGTCGGCTCGAGGAAAATTCATTTTCTGATTTTTTCATATACAGTGCTTTATCGGTTTTTATTTCAATTCAAAGATTTCTACTTTTTCAGACTTTCGTGTAAGCAGATGAATAATTGTCCAGGCAATTAAATAAGTAAATCCGCAAAGGGTAAAGATGACGTGATAGCCACCTGCCAGATTTCCTGCCGCTTTATAACTATCGAGCAGGCTGCCAATTAAAATCGGGAACAGGATACCACCAATAGCGCCAGCCATACCGGCAATTCCAACAACCGAACTAACGGCTTCTGTTGGAAACATATCAGAAGCCATAGTAAAAACATTAGTCGCCCATGCCTGGTGAGCAGCGACGGCGAGACTTATAAGACCAACTGCAATCCACGCCTCTTTTGCAAATTGTGCAAGAATTATTGATACTTCTAAAAAGGCGAATACAATCAGTACTGTTTTTCTTGCTTTTAATACCGGCCAACCTCTTTTGATTAACACTGACGAGAGATATCCGCCGCCAATACTGCCAATAGTCGTTGCGGCATAAATTACCATTAGTTGAAGACTTGGTCGTTTAAGATCGAGGCTGAAAGTGGAAGAAAAAAAAGATGGGAGCCAAAATAAGAAAAACCAGTAGATAGGATCTATCAATCCTTTGCCCGTAATCATTGCCCATGTTTCAGGAAACAAGAACAACTTTTGCCATTTAACTGCAGTTACTGCATTTCGCTTATCTGCTTCGACGTTCTGTCCACTTGTTATAAAAGCACGCTCGTCAGGCGAGAGTCGCTTTTGTTTGGAGGGAATGTCATAAAAGATTAACCAGAAGATCAGCCAGACAAAACCTAACGCACCGGTTATCCAAAATACTTCCTGCCAGCCATAGTAGTTTAATATTAGAGGAACGAGCAATAATGCCACAACAACACCGATACTGGTTCCTGCATTAAAAAGGCCTGTGGCAAGAGCTCTTTCTTTTTTAGGAAACCATTCTGCTACAGTCTTCATAGCAGCGGGAAAGTTACCTGCTTCTCCCAATCCCAGCCCAACCCTTGCCAATCCAAAGCCGAAAGCACTTCTGGCAAGAGCATGTGCCATACCTGCAATGCTCCATACGACAATCGTAATGCAATATCCCAGCTTAGTTCCTATTTTGTCAATTATCCAACCAAATGTTACTAGTCCAATTGCATAAGCTGCTGTAAAAGCCATTACAATATGAGCAAAATCAGTTTCAGTCCAAGAGAATTCTTTTTCAAGAATAGGTTTTAGCAAACCAATTATTTGCCTGTCGAGATAATTTATGGTAGTAGCAAAAAACAACAACACTACAATAAGCCATCTATAGTTTCCAATCTTAGAGGTTAGCATTCAACTGATTTTTTTCATATAGCATGTTTCCGTCAAAGCTTTTATACATTTAGAGAACATTAAGCCTGGCCTCTGACTTTTTCAACAAACTTTATAAAGTGTTCTTTTAAACCTGCCCAATCTTTCTCTTTAATAAGAGCCTTCTTAAATAGAGGGCCTCCAACACCGTAAGCATCGGCCCCGGCCTTTTTAAAACTTTCTATATTATCAATATCAACCCCTCCCGTTGGAATTAACTTTATTTGATTTAAAGGAGCTTTTACGTCTTTAATATAGTCTGCACCCACTGTTTTTGCAGGAAAAACCTTTACCATAGAAGCGCCTAATGACCATGCTTTATAAATTTCGGTTGGAGTGAATGCTCCGGGGAAAACAGGTAGTTCGTTTTTTACGCATGAACGAATAATTTTTCTCCTTACGATTGGTGTTACTATAAATTGAGCTCCAGCCTCAATTGCTTTATTTAAATCTTTCTTAGTGCAAACTGTTCCGGCGCCTACATTTAGATGCTCGGGGTAATGCTCAAGCGCATATCGAATGATCTCCTCTGCACCCTCTGTATTCATTGTTATTTCTATTGTTGTCAAGCCTGCCTGCACATAGGAAGGAAGGATTTGGATAACATCTTCCAAACCGAGGTTTCTCACAATTCCTATTACTGGTAGCTTATCAAATAACTCCCACGAAAACTTTTTGTCATTCATTTTATTACTTATTTAAAATATGCCTTTGGAATATTTCATTTTGTCCCGCTAAGGCTGCTTTGTCAACAAGATCAGCAGAAACTGTAGAAGTTCGGCCTGATAAATTTAGTTCTTCGATCGCCATTTTGTAGAAATCGTTCAGGTTGCTGGCACTGCACACGAATATGTCCAATGCTTCGTCTCTCAAAAGGTAGTTCATTTCCTCGCCGATTAATAAACCGCTTAAGTAAAAAAAGTTTTGTTTCTTATCTAACTTATTAAACAGTTGATTTGTTCTTACTGTAAATAAACCATTCAAAATTCCAGTCTCTTTTGATTTCTGAACTCCAAGCTTAAACGCATCAGCATCTGCCTGTGAAAGTTTTTTTTCATCATCCTTTTGTATAGAATCTTTTAATATGCTATGATTACTCATAATATTAAAAACTTCTCCGGTCATGTACGTGTTGAAGTTAATTAAACTCCCATTTTTAATATACATATGTTTTGAGTGAGTGCCGGGGAAAATAAATACTCCGTCTTTAGGTCTTGTGCCGGATTGTTCTAATAATGCTGACAGACCTATCAACTGTGTTTCTTCGCCACGCATTACGTCATTTTCACTGCGCGCCCCGGAGATCAAAATAATCTCATGTGGAAAATCATCTGCTGAATGTAAACGTTTGATGATAGCATTGCTCCCATCCAGCGCAAAAGGTAAGTTTGCATAAGGAACATCTAACATGCCGATTGTAGATGATGCCATGCCAGAAATGATAATCGTAAGATACTCAAGATCTACAGAGCTTTCCTGAGATAATAAAACAACTTGCTTTTCTAAATATCTTCTAAAAAAATCTGCTTTAGTAGTGTTATTACTTGGTTCATTGAGATTTTGCCATGATCGATGCATAGCGGCAATACCTTCATCGGATGTAATTTGTCCGGTTACTTGTTCTCTGTTTATATCAAATAATCGCAATCGAAACGAAGAAGTTCCCCAGTCGCATCCCAATAAGAATTCTTCCATTTATTGGTGGTTATAAAGAGACTTTTAAAGTAAAGAATAGCACAAATAAGAAAAACGATCCCAGTACCGCCAAGACAAAAATGTAAGGCAGAGCCAAAAAGAATAAATCGGTTTGGCCTGCCTTTGCCATTATTTATCCCACCAAACCCTCGTGTTAAGATCATTTTTGCCTTGTGCGGCTATTGCTGCATTTAAATTGGTTGAATTGGTAATGATCTCAGTATCAGGATAGGGCATCCGCCGTATAAAATCTCCTGTAATTTCCGACCCGGGATAAGGATTTTTTTGCAAAGCAGGATATCCGCTTCTGCGAAAGTTAGCAAAAGTTTCAGAACCGTTCATAAAAGATGCTACCCAATATTGGGTATTGATCTGTTCTAATGCTGTAGCAGGATTAAGAGTATTTGCACTTAAATAAGTTTGTATGGCAGCAGGACTAATTGCAGCGCTGGCATCGTATTCTGCCATCTGCTCCATGTGTGCTCTTATACCAGATTGAAATAACTGATTTGCATCTCCACTCGCCCACCCACGTACTACAGCCTCGGCCAATAGTAACTGCGTTTCTGCATAGGTAACATGATATTCGGGAGATGTGACTTTAAGAATGGTATTTAAATTTACCTGTGAATAATCATACAAACTAGCAACGCCATAGGTTGCAAAAGTGTTTTTGATAGATACGTCGTCGTAACCCATCGGCATGCCGATCTGCTGCGCAGGATCAGAAGTGGTGCGTGGCGGTGCCTGATCAGCACCGGACTTTGCACCTACATGTCGATATGCAATTGATGCAAGACGTGGATCATTGTTATTTTTAAGATAATCAACAAAGGGTTTAGCGAGGTAGAAATTCGCCTTCTCTCGTGCTGTTAAATGTACTGCTATCCAGTTATTATATAATGAGGTATGAGCCAGTTTAGAATTGTCTGCATTAGATTGCATCAACCCACCTGCAACAGCTTTAGCAACATATGTTTTGGCCAGGTCGGGTGCTACTTTGGTAAGTCTCATAGCTGCCCTCAGTAGCAGAGAACTCCCTAGTCTTTTCCATTTTGTAATGTTCCCTCCATATAATATGTCGCCACTTGAAGTAGGTTTTGAAGCATTTAAGGCTGTAGTAGCTTCGTCCAACTCCTTCAATATATCCTTATAAATAAATTCCTGCTTATCATATTTTGGCTGAATAATTTGACCCGTAAAACCCTTTGATGCCTCCATATACGGTATATCACCATAAGTGTCGGTTAGTATCATAAAAGCGTATGCTTTCCAAATACGGGTTTCGTTGTACAAGTTAGTACGGCTGGTGTCTGTTTTCGTCTTTTCATTTGCGTCAACCACTTGCTTCAAAACGTTTCTGTAGAAGTTGACCCATACCAAGCTTGTATTTGCAGGATTGAATATATTATAATTGCCGCCTGACAGAGAGCTGCCAAAAGGCGTTATTATCTGCTGTACAATTCCAAAGTCGTAACAAAGCATTTCTAATGTGGCAAAATTATCAGGGTAAGTAGTTTCTATAATTGCACGGTTCATCACAAACTGAGCATCCAGGGTAATGGGATCAACTTTATTGATATTCAACTCATCAAAACCCTTATCACAACCCGATAGCAAACTGACCACGGTAAGCAAGCCAAGAAGATATATTTTTATGTTTCGCATAATTAATTTTTTATTCCTGTTATGGTGATTAGAAGGATTAGAATTTAACGTTTAGATTAATTCCAATGCTTCTTGTAGGTGGAACCGCGGTCCAGAAGTCTAAACCAGTCTCGTTATCAGAAATATTGGCTGTATTCTCAGGATCCATATTTTCTGTCCATTTCTTTAAGATTGCCACATTATTGGCTACTGCGCTCAATTTCAGCCCTTTTACAAACTTTAATTTTTTCATGTATTTGGTGAAATCGTAGCCCAACGTTATTTGACGAAGTTTCCAGAAGCCGGAATTGAAAACAAAATCTTCATTTACTCCCAATACATTTGGCGTTTCATAAAACGGTTGAAGGTCCGCCTTTGTAACATTTACTTTTCCGTCAGGATTAACTCCATTTCCAATTACATAGTTTTCTGCACGGCCAATCAGTGTTCTTTTACTTAGACCATGACGTAAAGCATTCATATTTGAACCGGCGATCATTTTAGCGCCCAATTTAAAATCAATCAAAGTAGTCAGGTAAAGTCCTTTGTAGTTAAAACTGTTGGTTATGCCTCCAAAATATTTTGGAAGAACATTGCCCACATAACTATCATAATCGTTTCTTAAAGGTTTGCCACTAGCCGCATCAAAAACTTGTCTGCCTTGTGCATCTCTTTTATACAAAAATGTATATAATGCACCAATCGGCTTTCCTACCACCTGTTTTATAATACGTCCCCCTCCGCTGCTAACCGAAATGACGGTATCTGCAGGAGACAATCCTAATTGCAGAACTTTAGAGGTATTGTAAGAGACGTTGGCACTAATATCCCATTTAAATGAAGTTGTTTTTACCGGTGAAATTGTAAACAGCATTTCAAGTCCCTTATTCATACTTCTGCCTACATTAATGAGCTGGTTTGTATAGGAAGATGCGTCTGAAACCTGGGCGGCGAGAATTTGGTCTTTGGTTAATTTATTGTAATAAGAAACATCTATTCCAAGTTTGCTTTTGAACAATCTCAGTTCTATACCAAATTCGGTCTCAGAAACCCTTAAAGGCCGTAGATTAGGGTTCGGAATCAGGTTTGAGTTTATTCCGCCAACCGGTATCGTTTGTCCTGAAGGATTGGGGAAAAGATTGTTGTTCACAGAATAGTACAAAACATTCGAATAGGGCGCCACATTATCATCTCCTACCTGTGCATAGGCTGCCCGAAGCTTTCCATAGGTTATCCATTCAGGAAGATTTTTAATTGCATCGGTAAAGACAAAGCTCGCCGTTGCCGACGGATAGAAAATACTACGGTTTGCAGGAGCCAATGTAGAGAACCAATCGTTACGGCCAGTAACATTTAGAAAAAGGTAATTTTTGTAGGAAAATTCAACAGCACCATAAAGAGAGTTTACTTTTCTCTCGGCCTTGCTGTATAAAGGGTCTTTAGTTCTTCCATTCATAATAGTGTATAAACCCGGCTGCACAAAGTCCGTAACTGTGACACTATTATATTCCGTTCTCCGGTACATCTGGTTGCCACCTAGTGTAACATCTACACCAAAATCTTGCATTTTATGATTAGCACCTAACAGAAAATCGTAGTTCCTTTCTCTAAACCGGCGGACATCCTGGGTATAAGATCCGTTTATAAAGCCAGTAGGCGCTGCTGGAATTGGAGCGTAACCATTTGGTATATTGTAGTCCTGGTTACGTGTGTACATATCCTGCGCTATTCTTCCCTGCAAATACATCCAGCTGGTGATCTGATAACGCAATGCTATATTTCCTATAAGTCTGTCCCTGCCTATATTTTCAAAACGTTTGTTTACCGAATAATAAGGGTTGTTGCGAACCAAAAACCTTGACATTACAAACTCGTTTCCATTAGGCAGGGTCTGATTTTCCTCCATGGCATAAAAAGGCATTGAATTGGCAAGCGTATACAAAACTGTTGGAACTGCCATATCCTGTGTATTAACTTGCGGTGGATTGGTATTTTGTTCGTTGGAGTAATTCACATTACCCTGCACCGATAATCCTTTTGCGATGTTTTGAGTGAAGCCGAGATTAATGGTTTTTCTGTTGAACTTAGAATTAGGCATAATACCCACATTATCTGTATTCGACAGAGACAGGCTAAATCCCCCGTTTTCTCCACCATTAGAAAGTGTAACTGTATTAGTAAGATTTTTACCTGTTCGATAAAATTGTTTATACCTGTTGAAAACAGGTTCATACGGATACGTTTTACCGTCGAATAAGACCTGTGTCATACCAGGTTGAAACTTTTCCCCAAAGCTCCAGACTGCTGATTGAGGAAAGGGAGTCGTTGGCCTCACTCCTCTTTCTCCCTGGCCATATTCATACTGAAAGTCAGTATAATCCAAAACCTTGTCTTCGGTATAATTAATGTTATAGTCAACCCCAATACCCTTGCCTGATGCCCTGTTTTTTGTAGTGATCATGACCACTCCGTCCTTCGCTCTTGAGCCGTATAACGCTGAAGCGGTTGCTCCTTTCAACACTGTCATCGATTCTATGTCGTCAGGATTTATACTTCCAAGTCCATCACCGCCGTCGGTGCTGTTTACCTGGCCTGCGCGGGGACCGTTTCCTCCACCAATAGCAAAATTGGTATTATCCATAGGCACGCCGTTTATAACTATGAGCGGACTATTTACACTGCTAAAAGATGATTGACCCCTAATGCGAATTTTGGCGGAACCTGCAGGGCCTGTTCCCATGGTGGAAATATTTACACCCGCAAGTTTCCCCTGAAGTCCGCTCGCGACATTAGGTGTGCGGTTAGTTGAAATCTGGTCTGCATTTACTGTTGCGGTTGCATAACCCAATGTTCTTGCTGCCCTTTTAATACCTAAAGCTGTTACGACAACATCTTGTAAATTTCTGGCATCTGCTGTCATTTTTATATCAATGACATTTTTTGAGCCTACATTCACTGTTTGCTCCATAAAGCCAACAGAAGAAAATACCAGTGTTGAATTACGGGGGACACTAATGGAAAAACTTCCATTTTCGTTCGTTGTAGTACCGCGGGTAGTGCCACGGATAGAAACGTTTACTCCGGGAAGGCCTGTATTTTCAGGACCTGTTACTGTTCCGGTCACATTTATATTCTGTGAATACAAATGACTTTGTAATAAAACTATTACTGAAAAGATCAGTAGTAAAGCTTTTTTCATTGCAATCGTTTTAACTATAAAAGATTAAGAAATTAAAATTGTGTGAGTGGGATTAATATGTGAAAGTATGTTTTGAAATTACCAATTGTGAATAGCTCCGTCGGGGCTTCGTAAAACAGGATGAGGATATTTTGTTTTAGCGGTTACCTCCATTACAAAATCTGCTTTCTTCCGATCAAACTTAACTCCTAATCCGGGAGCAGGATTTAAGTATAATTTGCCATTTTTAAACAGTACATAGTCTTCATTTAAATAAGCAGGCCTTTCCGGTGCGCCTCCGCCTAATTCCATCATACATCTGTTAGGAGAACTAGATCCTAATACATGAACCAATGCAGCGGTAGACAAAGGACCTGTAAAATGAGGAATCATTCCGGCGTAATGGGTTTCTGCCATTGAGCAAATCTTTTTAAATTCTGAAATGCCACCCGTATTTGGCAACGTGACTCGGGTATAATCAATGAGCCTGTTTTCAATTAATTCATTAATGTCCCAACGGTCACCAAATTGCTCCCCTACCGCAATCGGAACTTTTGTCATTTGACGTACCGTTTTATATACTCCGGGATTTTCTGATCTGATTATGTCTTCTACAAAATAGGGTTCCAATGCTTCGAGTGCATTACAAATTTTTACACCTTCCGTCATATCAAAACGTGTGTGCAGATCAATTGCCCAGTTACCTCCGCCTCCAACAGCGCCATCTATTCTTTTGCACAGTTCTATTGTTTTTTTTGCATTTTGATAAAAATCAAAAGGTGCTTCACCATTTCCACCAGTTGGTCCTATGCGATAAGTTCTTAATCCCGCTTTTATGCAGTCCCTGGCTCTTTCTTCTTCTGTTGTTGCTTTTGATGCGCTAAAACCTGTAGCATAACATTCTACAAATTCACGGGTCGACCCTCCAAGCAAATCGTACACTGGTACATTTAGTGCCTTACCTTTAATATCCCACAAGGCCATCTCCAAGGCTCCAAGTGCATGCAGCTTTTCCCTACCCGGGGGATAGAACATGCCCCGGTAAACATTTTGCCATAGATGTTCAATTCTAAAAGGATCTTCACCAATTATCATCTGCGCACATTGCTCTATCATATCTTTAGATCCACCCTCGCCGATGCCAATAATGCCACCATCTGTTTCTATTTCCACAATTCCCCTGGCCTGATTAAATAAGGGCTTATTGTAACCCGGAGCACTATAGTATCTAATCTTAGTAATTTTTAAGGAGGAGACTGAAGCGCTTTTTAAACCAGCACGAGCCTTTAAAAGCGGTGATCCTACTAGTACGGCAGTTGATCCTAACACTGCCGATTTTATAAAACTTCTTCTTTGCATAGGCCAGAGAGGGTTTATTTCGTTGTTAAGCGACTAGCAACGAGTAAAAAAAATTATTTTATACTGGTAAATTCTGGTAAAAAAAGATTGTGAAAACCGAGAAATTAAAATGTTGTTCTTTAATAAGAATTTTCCCGATTATTAAACCATTACTTAACTTCTGCAAATAGAAGCGAGAAGATGTGGTTTGTTATTTTGCCAGAAAACTAAATCTTTTAATTTATTATTCAAATTTTTTAAACGCCTTTTTAAAAATTTAATCCCAGCCCTTACGACCTCACTTAGAATTAGCTGCCTCTTTTTTTATCAATCTCAGATAATCTGAGTTCGATATCTTTTACCACATAGGACATAGAAAACAAAGGGTTTCACATAGAAACTATGTGCTTTTTCTATGTTTCTATGTGGTTCAATTTTCCCTATAAATAATAAAACATCTCTCATCTTCAGCTAATTCACGTTCGATATCTTTTACTACATGGGACATAGAAAACAAAGGGTTTCACATAGAAACTATGTGCCTTTTTCTATTTTTCTATGTGCCTATGTGGTTCAATTTTCCCTATAAATAATAAAACATCTCTGATGTTCAGGTAATTCACGTTCGATATCTTTTACCACAAAGGACATAGAAAACAAAGGGTTCACGTAGAAACTATGTGCTTTTTTCTATGTTTCTATGTGCCTATGTCGTTCAATTCTCCCTACGAATAATAAATTGTCTCGTATTCAAATAATTAACCCCCGAACTAACATTAAATAGAAATAATTGTAAATAGAAATTATGAAGGAGTTGAGAGACTTTTATTTAGTAATTGAAATTGCAACTATTACGGGTTTATTCTTACCATAATTGATGCAGTCGCTACCAGTCAACTACCGAGCCATCAAGAAAATTATAAGACTCCGGATTTTTCCAATCGTGACCTATCTTATCCTTTATTTGATCTTCATCCAGTTCGATTCCCAAACCAGGTCCGTCGGGAATAAGGACAGTTCCGTCTTTCTGCAACTTAAAAGGCTTTTTTATATATCCTTCGCCTAAGGATACCTGCTCCTGCACGAGAAAGTTAGGAATAGATGCTGCTAATTGTAACCCTGCTGCAAGAGATATAGGACCCATAGGATTGTGCGGAGCAATGGGTATATAATAAGCTTCAGCCATTCCTGCTATTATGCGTCCTTCTGTAATACCACCTGCATGACACAGGTCGGGCTGTAATATACTGGCGGCTTTTTTTTCAAGCAGCTCCCTGAATCCCCATTTGGTAAAAATCCGTTCGCCCGTTGCTATTGGCAAATGCGTTCCATGAGCAATATCAGCCATCACCTCAGCATTTTGTGCCTGGCAAGGTTCCTCAATAAACATTGGCTGATAGCGTTCCAATTCTTTGATAACAACTTTGGCTGTCTGAGGTGATATATTGCCGTGAAAGTCGATAGCAATATCCATATCAGGTCCGGCGGCATCCCGTAATGCAGCAAAACTGTCTACTGCATGTTTTATAAATCTTGGATTCTCAACAATGTTTGCCGGATGTTCATGAGCTAAACCCGTCTTTATTACTGTATATCCTTCACTCTTTCTTTTTCGGATATCTTCCGGAGTACTCGCACGCCCGTACACTCTTACCCGGTCACGTGTTGGGCCACCTAGAAGTTCATATGTTGGTACTCCAAGTAACTTTCCCTTAATATCCCACAAGGCATGATCAATACCGCTTAATGCACTGGTAAGAATGGGGCCACCACGATAAAAGGCGTGTCTGTAAATTGCCTGCCAGTGATGAATAATATGCCTGGGATCTTTACCAATTAAATAAGGCTCGACTTCCTTAATAGCAGTTTGTACCGTCAGTGCTCTTCCCTCCAATAACGGTTCGCCTAAGCCAACCACACCTGCATCGGTGTGTATTTTAAGAAACAGCCATCTGGGTTTGATTAAAAAAGTTTCGAGCCTGGTAATTTTTACTTCCTTCTTTTCAGGCGGACGTTCAGGCGACGCCGCATAGGATGAAACAGGCAAAGTAATACCTGCCCCAACAATTCCTAAAACAGATTCTATAGCTCTTCGTCGCGAAACAGCAGTTCTTTTTGATTCCATTGGTTATGTTTTAATATGAGAAAATTTTTTAAATCCTGCTCCCGGATTAGGAGTTAAGTTTGATCGGAAGAAAGCAGATTTTGTAGTGGAGGTAAACGCTAAAACAAAATATCCTCATCCTGTTTTACG
>Ga0115851_100396_pt1 | contig 18870 bp, 20 predicted proteins | sample InSIn2gowninarea_FD_83865 | JGI IMG/M metagenome (GOLD analysis project Ga0115851, IMG submission 83865)
ATTATGGGAGATTATGTTTAATAAGATTAAAAAGTTACTTTTTACTGAAAAAGGAGGAACAGTGAAAGAAGAAGAGGTAAGATTAGATGAGGCTACACTGAAAAAGCACATGGAATTTGTTATAGGAGAACAATTTAAGAGAGAGTTTAAATATGATGAAGGTAATCTTGTGCTTAAGCTGTCAAATATAAAGGTAGAAGAAAGCGATTTCAGTCATATTAAGAAAGAGTTTAAATGTGATAAAGATAATCTTGTGCTTAAGTTATCAGATATAAAAGTAGAAGAAAACGATCATATAAGAAGATTTTATGAGGATGTAGAAAAGAAAAAAGAACTACGAGTAATAGGAGTATTGGAAAGAAGAATGATACAAATTATGTACGATAATAATATCAATCTTCGTGAAAGTTATGGTATAATGCATAAAACTGTTTCTAGTTGTGAAGTTAGTAGTGTAGATAGGGTTCAATCATTATTGGAAAATAGATATGATCCAAATGAACAAAGTAGTAAAGGTAATACGCCTTTACACAAAGCTATTCTAAAAGAAAATTTACCTGCGGTAAAGCTATTACTAACTTATGGTGGAGATCTCTTTATAAAGAACAGAAAAGGTAAAACACCATATGATTTATTGCAAGGAAGAACTTTGGTAATGGATCTACTTTTAAACGATAAAGAAGTTAGTGCAAAAGTGAGAATACAAGTGTTAAAGCACAACGTAGAAAAACTGGAGAAAAAAGGAATGTCAGAATGGTTAGGTAATTTGGATACGTATAAAGTAATAAAAAGTACTAAAACAGAACAGCCTACGAGTACTTTAAAGGAATTATGTGTGAATAAGGTATTAAGCTGTATTGAAATTGGAGCACCAGAGGTGTGTTAAGGCAGCTTATACTCTTTCTTTATTCTGCAATTCTTTAATTTCCTCTTGAGTTAGGCCGGTTATTTCAGATATAACATCTATAGACATGCCAGTTTTAAGTGACTTTTTTGCTACCTCAATTTTGCCTTCAATTTTGCCTCTTTGTTCGCCGATTTGGATGCCTTCATTGAGTTTTTGATTAAGAGTAGAAAGATAATCATCGGTACGTTTCTTAGCTTGATCATAAGCCAAACGCTCTTCTTTGGTCCAGTTGAATTGGTTTAACTCATTATAAGCTCTACCAATAATTGCATCACTACCTATTATTTTCTGTAAATCTTCCTCACTAGTTTCACTAGCATACCTAAAAAAGTATATCCATTTTTCAATAATATTTTCTAGTTGATCTTCTTTGGTTTTTCTGAATTTAGGCAGCTCTATGAATGTAAAACTAAAGTCTTTAAGATCGTGTTCATGAGTAATTTTATCAAGAGTAACATGGTCAGATTTATAATCTGGTTTATTAGGGAATAAGATAAAATCAGCAATAGCAATGAAAATAACTTCCTTAAGATTATGGTACTGATCACCTACATCAGCTTGATTAATATATGCCTTAGAAGCGTAGTATTGAGCACGTTTCTCGAAGCCAGCAGTTTTAGCGACCTGCATCTCAATAATCGTTTGAACTCCTGTAGAATCAATACAAAGAACGTCAACAATGCTCTGCTTTTGAGAGGCAATATCAGGATTTTGAATAGGATTTAAGAATGAAACGTCTTTAATTTGATTCGGACCATTGAGATCCAAGATGTCATTAAGAAAATGGATAAGGATGTCCTTATTACTAACAGAGCCAAAGACACGCCGAAAAGCACAATCATTTTTTGGATCTAAAAACTTAGAAAGTGCCATAATCAAGAAGGTCTAAAATCATTGTAAATTATACATTATTAATCATCAAAGTGCAATTTTTTATTTGTCAACTGCAATAGGAATAAAAAGACTAATATATTTTCCATTATCATTAACAAATAAAACATTAAAAAATATTTCAAAAATGACTTGACTCCCTGCAAAATCGATGGCTTCATGACCACCACTGCCTAAAAAGCAGAGTAAATAATTGAAAAATTTTAGTCATTAATGAATAGGTAATTTTATGAATAATAGTGAAAACGAAAACAATAGAAAAAAAGAATTAGAAACAAGAGTACTATCAAGTAAGGGTAGATCTTTGCTTGATTATGAATTACTTGAGCTGATTTTACATCGAAAAGTCGAAAGTAGAGCAGTTTCAGAGAGATTAATAGGACTATTCAAGAGCGTTGGAAAGGTGATTAGCGCTGACCTTCATGAGCTGAAGAGTGTTACTGGAATGAATGATTCAGCAGTTGCAACCATATTCTGCATAAGGGAGGCAATTGAAAAAATGCTCAGAGAAGACTTGAAAGAGCTGCCAATAATTGAAAATAAGAAAAAGTTGATAGAGTACTTAAAAATAACTATAGCTCAATCAAACAGAGAAAATTTTCGTGTTATTTATTTGAACAAGAAATCTCGTATTATCGATGAATATACTCAGGAGGGAACGATAGATAAATCACCGCTATATCCAAGAGAAGTAATAAAAAGAGGCTTATTAGTAGGAGCAAGTGCAATGGTTATAGCTCACAGCCATCCCGGGGGAAGTGTAAAACCTTCACAACATGATATAAGCTTAACTAAAACCTTATCACTGGCATGTAGTAGTATGGATATAGAGTTTGTTGATCATATAATTGTTACAGAAAAAAATCACTTCAGTTTTGCTGAAAAAGGATTATTGTAGTAGAATTTAAGGATTAGCTATGGAATTACTGTCGTCTGGAGTTGAAAAAATATTGTGAAAGTTTGGATAATAATCGAAAACAAGAGCTTTATAGTCAGGTACTGAAAGAAGCCAAGGATGCAATTGAAAGTAATGACATTGATCAGCTGAACAAGCTAAGTGAAGTTGCAGTTATGATAGAAGAAGTCTGCGATAGAGGACTACTTAAGGATTTTGATGATGAAAACCCACTGAGGGAAGCAAATATTATAGTAGAAAGTAATGGTCTAACTAATTATTTGTTTAGCCTCGGTGGCTCATCAGAGCTATATGATTTGAGAGAAAATGGAGAAGATGCACTATACCAAGCAATTAAGTCTGGTGATGTTGAGTTGGTGAAGCATTTATTGATGGTTTTGCTGCCTGAAGAAATGGGTAAGGCGGATCTAAAGGAACTTGAAGTATTGCTATCAAAGTCTTGTGAAGAGCTGAAAAAAAGTATTTCGAAGGATATGATAAATTACCTTGAAAAGAAGATAAAGTTTTACAGCTTTTTACGTGATTTTCAGTCCAGCAAAGATCCTGTAGAGCTGTTTGTAAGTCGATCAAAGGCTGACTATGAAATAGATAAATTTCTACTTTCTTTGATTGTGGAGGAGGTAGAAGAAGAGGAGTTGATTTACAAAATAAATGGAATGATTGAGCTTCTGAAAAAGTATGAAAAATTTGGTGAATTGGAATACAAGATCAGAAGACTAAAATCAGAACTTGAAAGCGACAAAAGTAAATATTCAACTGAAGTCATTCATGATAGCATTACGGAGCGGGAGAAGGAAATCCTGGAGATTGAAGAAAAATACATTAAGCCAACTGATTTAGTAAGTGAAAGGGTGAAATTAGTGAAACAACTGAATTTCAAGGAGTCTTTTAGGTAGTGTTGTTTGTAATTCTCTTTATGGTAGCAAGTTTGAGTTTAATCTCGAGTTTTAAGTGTATTTATTTTTAAACTGACTGTTTTATGTGCCCTTAGAACGCAATTTTAAGCTTGGGTGGTCGTTTTCTCTCGCCTTTTACTATCACCTCTATAAACGCATTTAAAAGCTCAACAGATCAATTCTCCATTTTTGCATGATTTTATGTTAAGGCAGAAGTCGCTGTAAGCTCAAAATACTCAATTTGCTTTATAGTTCCTTTAATGTTAATTGAAATTGTTACCCTGTAATCTAATCTCACTAAAAAAATTAAAAGTCTTGCAGGGGAAAAATTTGCAAGTTTTAAATTTCTGATGCGAGAAACGTCTGAGAGAGCTGTCCTAGTATATATGCGACTTCTTTGTTACTCCATTGATTAGCATCTATTGCTTTATTTATCGTTTGTACCAATATTTCTTTTGTATGAGCTTTAGTAACATCTAATATTTTCATTTGTTTTATTGTTATGCTAGAATCCGGATGAGATTAGCAAAAATTTTACATAAATCAATCATAATTTGACTGGATATTGCTAAATATTTTTTTCATTATCAAACGTATTTTTGTTGAACACTCTCTGTAGCAATACCTCCTATTTAAATTTAGCCCCATAATTCAGCAACAATTGCATAATCTCCTTATTGCGGTTTGTCGTTGCAATATTGAGAGCCGTTAATGTTATATAGCCATCCTTACAATGAAATTTTGCATGAACATTCGCTCGTTTTTGTAATAGTAATTCTGTAATCTTTATATTTTGTCTTGTAACAGCGATGTGCAAAGGAGTGCAATTACGGACACACATTGAGTTAACATCTGCCCCATTTTGCAAGAGGATTTCTACAGCTCTTTCATAATCAGAAGAGACTGCCAAATGTAAAGGGGTATTACATTTTTTATTTATAGTATTAACATATCCCCCATGTCGTATAAGCATTTTCACAATTTCATCGTGGTGACCTTCAGCAGCTAAATGTAAAGGTGTATTACCATTCAGATCTTCATAATTTACATGTGCTTTATTTTTGACAAGTATTTGAACTATATCTACAAAGCCATTTTTAGTGGAGTAATGTAATGGTGTATTGCCATTGATGTTTCTAATATTAATGTTGGCACCACTGCTAATCAGAATTTCTACAATTTCTTTATGACCATTTTTAGCGGCAAAGTGGACAGCCGAATTAAGATTTCTATTCTGTACATTAACATCTGCACAATTTTCAATAAGAAACTGAATGATCTTTTTATATCCATATTTAGCAGCGAAGTGCAAGGACCATATACCAAATGTGCTCTGAGTAAACAAGTGCAGAAAAGCTTTAAACCTTCTATGACTATGGAATCTACTAGCTACCAAATCCAACGATTTTTCGATATCCATTTAATCCCTCTACCATTAAATGCTCTAATATCCAAGTTTACAGCGACAAACGTTAATTTATTGTTGACCTGGTATACACCTTTTGCGAGTATGATATAAATATCTTCTCTCTGCGCAAGAACTTTAATACCTAATTCTTAAGATTAAAGCAAAAATAGATAATTACTTAATATATAATGATTTATTTATTAGAAAGGGTGTGAAGAAACGATTGAACACTTGACTATGCTACCATTTCACAAAAACTATCAATTGCTTTCTGGTTATATTCAATCGTATCCTGAGCTTCGTGTTGTAGACATTTTATATTTTTGTGTGTAGCATTGTCCAAGTCAGGAGGTGCTAAAGTTAGTTGTGATTGAATCCTTATGTACTTATCCTCAATAACATGACTCAATTGATAGTTGACGCAGTCAAGTCCAGATGCGAACATTACATTTATTAACGGTTTAATCCAAGTTACCTTACCAAGTCTCTTTGAGTTGATATACTTTATAGAGCGTGATGACCGGCCGGTGCCAATGGATAGAAGTACTATATCGTCATTAGGAAATAGTTTTCTACTACTTGCATATGCGCAGGCAGCTGGGTTATTAGCAAAAACTCCACCATCTATTAATACCATTGAGAATGTTCAACAAAGTGTGTCAAACCGAAAAATTATATTATAATAAGTATAAATAGAGGTTTTACATATAAACAGCAAACAAATACGTTGGATTAGTAGATTACGAAGAATTGGAATCGAACGTTCTGTCATCAATTCAAGAAGGCAGGTCACTAATTGGAAAAGGAGGAGCATTAACGCCATTGATAAAGAAGCTGCTGGAGGCAAGTTTAGAGGGCGAAATAGAAAATCATCTATCCTCTGAAGATGAAGAGAATAATCGCAGGAATGGTAGAAATTCAAAGACTTTGAATACAAGTTCAGGGTCATTTGAGCTGTTCACTCCAAGGGATAGAAATGGAAGTTTTGAGCCTCAAGCAGTCAAAAAAAGGCAAACAAACTTGCATCCCGAACTTGAGAAAAAGATACTAAGTATGTTTGCAAGTGGTATGGGATATAAAAATATAAGCTCACATATTGAGGACTTTTATGATCACAAAATATCAGAAGCAGCAATATCCAACATTACTGATAGGTTATTGCCGATAATAAACGAGTGGCGGAGCCGTCCTCTGCAAGCGGTTTATCCAATAGTTTTCATGGATGGAATGTTCTTCAAAGTAAAAGAAGATGGGCACTGTGTGAGTAAGTGCATGTATAATATATTGGGCATAGATCAAGAAGGCAAAAAAGAAGTATTGGGCTTCTATTTGGCAGAAAGCGAGGGAGCTAACTTCTGGCTCGGTGTGTTAAATGACCTCAAAGAAAGGGGTGTAGAGGATATTCTAATTGCCTGTGTTGATGGGCTAAAAAGCTTTCCTACAGCTATAAATAGCGTATTTCCTAATGCGGAAGTGCAGTTATGTATAGTGCATCAAATAAGGAACTCGCTGAAGTATGTATCTAGCAAAGATGTGAAAAGTTTTATGAGCGATTTGAAGAAAATATATCAGGCTTCAAACAAGGAAATTGCTGAAAATTATTTATTGGAATTGGATGAAAAATGGGGTGCAAAATACCCAATGGTTATAAAATCGTGGCAAAATAATTGGGAAAATTTATCCGGTTATTTTAAGTATTCTGATCCGGTTAGGAGGCTGGTTTATACTACCAATCCAATTGAGGGTCTGCATAGACAAATCAGGAAATTCACTAAAACCAAGGGCGCATTTACCAGTACAAACGCCTTGTACAAATTAGTATATTGTGCTATAAAAAAGGCAGAGCGAAATTGGACTACGGCTATACCTAATTGGGCTTTAACTATTTCTCAGCTTGATATTTTCTTTCCCGGCAGATTGAAAATTGAGTTGAATTAAAAATGCGGTTTGACACACTTTGTTGAACGTTCCCTATACCACTTTTAAATTTTCAGGTAGTTGATCTTGAGCTTGATTCATCAAATGCGTTTAGAAATTTCTAAAACAACACTAGGCAATCCATTAATGCGAGTAAATCCTTTATGGTCCTCAAACTTAGGATATATTTTTGCTATATCTTTGATTCTCAAAACAGCATTATCTTGAGACCTAATAGGAATGCTCATGATATCTTCTATATCTTTTAATAGCCCTGATATTTTAATTGAATATTTACCTGTATCATTTTCGAGCGACCCAGCTTTTACTAATCTATTATTACTTGATATAGCCTGAAATATTTCATTTGATTGAATGTTATATTTTGTTAATACCGCTGGCTCAATCGTGACTTCTACTATTTCTTTACGCGCACCAGTCATCTCAACTTTTAAAATATTGGGTAATGATTCAATCTCCTTTTTTAACTTTTGCGCTATTTTAGTTAAAGTTCTTTCTGGCAAATTACCAATTAGACCAACATTTAATATAGGAAATAAGCTTAAATTTGTCTCGCTTATAACAGGAAAATCTGCTTCTATGGGTAGCTTTGATTTTATGTTTGAAAGCTTTGAACGTACATTATCGAGAACTTCTTTATTGTCACACTCTGTTCCAAATTTAAGTATTAAATGAGCACCATCGTTAGTTGCAAAAGCTCTTAATTCTTTTACACCTTCGATGGATCTGAGTTCATTTTCTATTGGAATCACTAATAACTTTTCACTATCTTCAGCAGAAATTCCAGCAAGCCCAACAAAAACGCTAATAATTGGAATTTGTATATCAGGGTTGCTCTCCCTTGGCATTTTCACATAGGAATATGAACCGAAGATAAAAATTATTGCAAGTAACAATATGATTGTTCTATTTCTTTCTATCAGGAAGCTTCGCATGTAGATGTTATACCGAATATGCTGTATTATATCACTATTATAACCGGCATACATTATATATTGATTAATCTTTAATATAAGCTTTAAAATACTTACAATATAAGTTGATATTTTTATAAATTTGCAAACACAAGAAAACTTCTGTATAATAATATTAAATATAATATTTATGGGTTATTATGGTAGCAAATTTAAGTATAACAAAAGGTAAAGTTATTACATCTGGCGTAGCTGGAATCTTAGGGGCTTTAGTATTCTTAACAGCTATTCATATTGCTGCAAAGATATTTGTTATTGCTTTTGCTGCTATAGCTACTTACCTAGCATTTTCAGTAATTCAGAAAATTCTAGCTAAGAAAAATGATGTTTCAACTAAAACTGAAGAGCAATCTGATGTTTCTGGAGATGAAGGATATGATAGCGCTGATGAAGAAAAGGATACTGTGATATCCGCAGAGGAAAAGATTATAGAGGTTGAAGCTATAAAAGAAAGAACAGTGAAAGAAATGAAAAAAGGACTGCCTGAATACATGGACATAAATGGCAATGCACTTCCTGATAACATCAAAACAAATACTGAAAATCATGTTTCTGTAAAAGAAGGTATGGTAGTCCCTGATCGCATTGTGCTTTCAGTGCAAGCTGATAGTAAGCAAAATACCAGCCAAAACGATGAAAGTCAGACTCAATATAAATCAGATTATATGAGCTTGATGAAAGAATCTCCACCCTTGCATATGGATGGATACTACAATCCAATTAGCCGACCAAGTACCTTATTGTCTGCAGAGGAATTGCTATTGCAGTGGCAGAAGGATGATAAAAAAGCCTTCACAGAGCAGTATCGGAACCATATTGGAAAGGCACCCTCTAAACAAGGTAATTTTTAAATAAGCATAATAACCTGGTTGGATTTTTAGTCTTGCAGATAAGCTACGGCTTTCCTTCGTAGTATTTTTCAACCAGTTTATTAAGTAATCTTACACCAAAGCCTACTGCTCCTCTTGGAGAGATGTCAGTACCTTTTTCATGCCATGCAGAACCTGCAATATCTAAATGTGCCCAACAAGTGTCATTCACAAAACGTTGCAAAAACTGTGCAGCCATTATGCTATCTCCACCAGAACCTGCAGGAGCGATATTTTGCACATCAGCAATCGGTGAGTCGATTATTTTATCATATGCTTCATTCATAGGAAAACGCCATAACTTTTCATTTACTTCATTTCCTGCATCGATCAGATGGTTTGCCAGTTCATCATTGTTTGAAAATAGACCAGCATATTCGTTATTACCAAGCGCAACAACAATAGCCCCTGTTAAGGTTGCAAGATCAATCATAAATTTTGGTGCAAATCTTTTTTGTGTATACCACAAAGCATCTGCAAGTATTAATCTTCCTTCAGCATCAGTGTTTAAAACTTCTATTGTTTGTCCAGACATCGAAGTGACCACATCACTAGGTCTTTGAGCATTACCACCTATCGCATTTTCTGCAAGAGCAACCACACCGATAGCATTTACCTTTGCTTTTCGTCCAGCCAAGGCGTGCATCACACCAACCACAGCAGCAGAACCTGCCATATCATATTTCATTGATTCCATACCACGTGAAGGTTTGAGTGACACTCCTCCAGTATCAAATGTTATACCTTTTCCAACAAAAGCAATTGGTTTTTGTTCTTTATCACCGCCATTCCACTTTATGATTACTAATTTTGGTTCCTTGCTGCTTCCTTGTGACACTCCAAGCAAAGCCCCCATGTTCTCTTTTTCCATGTATTTTTTATCAAGCACTTCAATTTCAAGTCCTAACTTGGTGAGTTCATCTTTAATACGATCAGCATAAGATTCTGGATATAGAATATTAGGAGGCTCTGTAACAAAAGAACGTGCAAGGAATATACCTTCACCTTCTTGTTTTAGACGTTCAAATAATTTTTCAGCACTGCTTAATTGCTCATTTTTTGTTAATACTGTAATTTCTTCTACTTCTGTGATTTTTTCATCCTTTTTAGTCTTATATTTATCAAACTTAAAGCTACGTAAAAACGCACCGTATGCAACATTTGCTAAAATTTCCTCATTATCCTCAACTAAAACTGCAGCTTGTTTTACTTTTAATCTACTCAATTCACAATATATTTTACCACCAATGCTTAGTCCTTTGCTCTCATTCCATTCATCTTTTTTACCAAGCCCAGCAACTATAACGTTTTTTCCTTCTGATGAAGTAACAGAAAAGAATTCACCAAAACTTCCATTAAAGTTACTAAATTGCTTAATATTATCTATAATCTGCTTTCCTTGCAAAACTCCACAGTCACTTATGGTTTTACTGCCTTCAAATAAACCTGTGACTACTGTTTTAAAATCAGATGAAATTTGAGAAATTTTGATCTTCATTGCTTATAGCTCCATATTCAAATCATGGGTAATGTTTACCAACTTGACCAAAAAATACAAGTTATTTTACTTCATTTTGTATAAATTTCTCACATAAATCTTTTGTTGCCGAAACTTCGATCTGCTACGATAATAGACCTCTCTATATTTTCTAATGGCCATACAACAAATTCCTCATACTTCGCTAAAACGAGCGATTAAACTTATCATCTCATTGTTTAAGTTGGTAGGAATATCTTTTTTGCGAATTATGTAGCAATATAACTCATAATCATCAAGATCGACTATTTTTTCATATTCAATTAATTCATGTAGAGAGAATTTATCAAGATGTTTGAGTGCAAAATGTCCTAAAAGTATATCAGTTTCTTTGCATCCTCTATGCCAACTTCTATACATTAACTTTCTTTTTAATAGAGCGGTATCTGTCATTGCAATAGAATTTTTTTAATTTAAAAATCAAATTAAATTCTTGTCAAGCAGGATATGCTCCAATATACTTAACATCATTAAGATTTAAATACACAGTGGAATTAATTTTTAATCTTATTCATCAATTTAGCAGCGTAGTATACTATTTTTTATCGTTTGCATTAATAATTTCTCTTATCGTGTTTGTACATGAATATGGGCATTATATCGTTGCCAGGGCATGCAAAGTTAAAGTTGAATCTTTTTCTATAGGCTTTGGTCCTGAAATTTTTGGCTTTCATGATAAGTCTGGTACCGGATGGAAATTAAGTGCTGTACCGCTTGGTGGCTATGTTAAAATGCTGGGTGATACCAATGCAGCAAGCGTTCCGGGTGATCAACAAAAATTGACTGAAGAGGAAAGGTTATATTCATTTCATGCGAAATCGCGCTATCAAAAGGCAGCAGTTGTTTTTGCAGGGCCTTTTGCAAATATAATATTTACCGTTATTGCTTTTACAATATTTTTTAGTACAGCAGGCTATTATCGCACTCCACCGGTTATAGGAAATGTAATTGAAGGTGGTGCAGCTAAACAAGCCGGTTTGTTGCCAGGTGATACTATTACGCAAATTAATGAGAATGAAATAAAGTACTTTGAGGATATTTCACGTGTAATAATCTCAAACCCTAAGACAAAAATGGAAATTGGGTATAGCAGGAATAATGAAGAGCATAAAACTAGCCTTACCCCAATAACAATTGAGGACAAAGACGTTTTTGGTAATCTGATACAAAGAGAAACTATAGGGATTACTTCGGTTGATATGGCAGGATTCAAGCAATCATCTTTTCTTGGGGCTATAAATTTATCAATAAGTGAGACTTACCACACTATGTGCTTAACAGTCAAAGCTATTTTTCAAATTATAATTGGCAAAAGAAGTGCAAATGAAATAGGAGGACCAATAAAAATTGCAAAATACTCAGGTCAATCAGCTAAGAAAGGATTTATTATGACTTTGTATTTTATGGCAATTATTTCAGCTAACTTAGCTGCGATTAATCTACTCCCGATTCCACTGCTGGATGGCGGGCATTTGTTTCACTATGCTATAGAAGGAGTGATACGCAGGGATTTAAGTTTAAAATATCAGAAATATGCAGCTACTTTTGGTGCTTCAGTGTTGTTTTTGCTGATGGCGGTTGCAATTTTAAATGATATTAGAAATCTTTTTTGAAATAAAGTATGAAAAAGCTATTTTATATATTAGTAGTAGTTTTTATTTCTTTTCCTATCTTACTTATTGCCTTGGAAAATAACGAGAAAGTGCAGATAAAAGATATAAAATACGTTGGTAATGAACGAATAAGCAATCAAACAATAGGTTTTTATATAAAATTAGAATCTGGGAATTACGTGGATAGCGATGATATAGACAAAATTATAAAGGTTCTATATAAAACAAAGTTATTTGCTAGTGTTAATGCTTATATCGATGACGAAAAAAAATTAGTGGTAAAGATTCAAGAAAATCCACTGATAAACAATATAATATTGAAGGGTAATAAATTATTTAGTAGCAAAGAGCTGCTGAATAATGTGATTCAGTCAAAATCTCTAACTATTTTCACTGAAACAAAGTTGCAAAGCGATTTAATGAATTTGGTTACAACTTATAGAAATAATGGCAAAGTTGGTGCTAAAATTGAGTATGAGCTGGATAAACTGGATAGTAATAGGGTTAATCTAATTTTCAAAATAAAAGAAGGTCGAACATCTAGAATTAAGAGTATAAGATTTATAGGAAATAAAAATTTTTCCGAAGATGAGCTAGGACAAGCTATTAAAATGCGTAGTAACGATATATTTAGTAAACTTTTTAGAGCGATTTTTAAGAGTGGAAATCACTATTCACCTCAACATTTATTGATTAACACAGAGTTACTCGATCGTTTTTATTCATCTAAGGGATATATCAATAATACTATTCAGCCAATTGTGGAGGTTGATAGCAACAATCAAATAGAGCTAACTTTTTTAATTGATGAAGGACAACAGTACTTATTTGGAAATAACGAAGTTAATGTTGAATCTGAAATGCAAGATTTAACCCTAAAAGCAAGAATATTGGATTTGATAGTAGAAGAAAACAATAAAATATTTAATAGGATTAAAATTAATAATACAGTAGAAAAAATAAGCAAGTACTTAAATGAGAGAGGATATATATTTGCGAAAGTTAATCCAGAATACGCGCAGCGTGACAATTTTGTGGACATAACTTATAAAGTATTACCTGGTAAAAAGATTTACATAAATCAAATTACAATTGATGGCAATGATCGCACTTTAGATCAAGTGATTAGAAGCAAATTAACTGTAGCAGAAGGCGATGCATACAATGTATCAGAGATTCAAAAATCACGTAGAAAACTAATCGGTAGTGATTTTTTTGAAACAGTGAAAATAAACAGTTATCCGGTTAATGATAGTGTAGTGAATCTTGACTTGAACGTAAAAGAAAAAAGAACTACTGGTTCAGTATCATTATCGGGGGGAATGTCTTATGTTGGCAAAAAATTTATTAAAACTCTTAAAGTTGATATAAAAGAGCATAATTTATTTGGTACTGGTAAAGAGTTTTCTTTTGCTCTTGAAAAAAATGACTACTCGTTTTCAACTGATATAGGAATTGTTGAAAATAATTTTAATGATTCTGATACATCGTTGAGTGGTAGTTTATTTTACAAAAATGATACTAAACCTAATAGCAGCTTTGACGATCTCAATATTGGGTTTAAAACAGAATTATCATATAAAATTATAGAAAATTTAACTAATTCCTTTCGTTATTCTTACAATTATAACAATATATCTCTGGATAAAGATAAAGAAATATCTCCCATAATGGAAGCTCAAAAAGGTAAGAATATAATTTCAGCAGTAGGTCATACACTACTATATAATAAATTAGATAATATATATTCTCCAAGAGATGGATATTTACTACGCCTTAGCCAGGATATCTCGGGACTTGGAGGCAATACAAATTTCATAAAATCTGAATTCTTATCTTTTTATGCAAGTCCCATATTAACTAAATTTGATGATGATATAATATTTCGCCTTAAGATGGCATCAGGTTACATTTTTTCTTATAGCAATAAAGAATTAAATATAGGACAGAACTTTTTTAAAGGTGGTAATGAAATTAGAGGGTTCGATCTTTCTGGTATAGGTCCAAGGGATGATAAAGAGTATTCATTGGGTGGTAAATTCTACTTTAATGCAATGAGCCAAGTGGATTTTCCATTACCAAAATTATACGACACTGCTGGTATTAAAGGTTCGTTATTTATTGACTGTGGAACGCTTTTCGGGGTAGACTATAAAGGTGGTAATTATAAAGATAGTAAGCTTGTAAGAGTATCTCCAGGTTTTGGCTTTTCAATGCCTTCTCCTTTTGGGGGTAGACTTAGGTTGGATTTCGGGTTTCCTTTAGTGAAGGAAGACTATGATAAAGTACTATCGCCAAATGTTAGGTTTTCTATTGAAGCGGGGATTTAAAATGAAGTATGTACAGTTATTTATATCAGTTGTTGCCTTGGTTGTTTCCTTGTTCGTGGGATATAGTTTTGTAGAATATCAACCTCGGGATCTTTTTAGCACAAAAATTGCGATTATCGATAGCGATATGGTTGTTAATGAATCTCTTGCTTTACAAAATATACAACAACGAATAAAAGAGCAAAACTCTAAGTTACAACAAGAATTTGAGAAAGAGTTAGAAAAATTCAAGCCATCAAAAGAGGAGTTTGATCTTTTATCAGAAGCGGCTAAAGAAGAAAAAACGGAACAATTTAACAAACAGGCTGTAAAGGCTAGGGATGATTATGCTAAAAAAATGTCAAGTTTAGAAGAAAGTTATAGAGATGCTGTAGATGGAATCTTTAATAGGATAAAAGAAATTGCTAAAAAAACAGCAGAAAAAAATAATATACATTTAGTATTATTTATTTCAAAGAAAAATCAAATTTTATATAGCGCGGATGAAGTTGATCTATCTGCTGTGGTATTAAAGAATATAAATAAAGAAATGCCAGAATTTGCTTTAAAAACTGAGAAATAGACTTGTTATAGAGTATTATGCAACTTAATATCAGTGATATAATAAGAATATTACCGCATTCTTATCCATTTCTCTTAGTAGACAGGGTGATAGAGTGCGATCCAGGTAAAAGTATAAAAGCAATTAAAAATGTGACATTCAATGAGCCATTTTTTACTGGTCATTTTCCTAATCATCCCGTAATGCCAGGAGTCTTAATAGTTGAAGCTCTAGCTCAAGCATCTGCAATATGTGTTCTTAGTAAAGAAAATCAAGATACGATAAAAAACAAAGTCGTTTATTTTATGTCAATTGAAAATGCAAAATTCAGAAAGCCTGTTACTCCAGGAGATACATTGATTCTTCAATCTAAAGTTAAAAATGCACGCCTAGGTGCATGCAAGTTGGAATGCATTGCATATGTGGGTGAAGAAAAAGTTGCAGAAGCAACGATTTTAGCAATGCTGAATGATATAAAAGAGTAATATATTTTTGCAAAAGTAAAGCTAACCAAACAACCATCGCCTATAAGGCGATGGTTGTTTGGTTGTTTTTGTTTCCAACAACGAGATTATCCGCTCAAGGAATATATTTCCACGCTCTGATTGCGTAAAATACGAATTCTTCCGATAAATAACGTAGTGCCGAATCTGCCGCTCAGCGTGATTGTTTGTTAGTGGAATATTTTCTGAAAAATTTCCACATCATTAGCTCCGATTTCATAATATTTTTCGCTACTCGGGAAGCGCTGATTGCCTCAGGTAATTTAGATATACTTTTTTAAGTAATACCGCGTTCGTTTTCGCAATATCAAGTGCAGCATAAGTGAATATTGCACTTGCACCTGCACGTTTAAATCCAATTAAAGATTCATAAATCACTTTGTCATAATCAAGCCATCCATTATTCGCTGCAGCTTTTATCATTGCATACTCACCACTTACTTGATAAGCAAAAATCGGAAAATTAAATTTATCACTTGCTGTTTTAATAACATCCAAATATGGCATGCCTGGTTTAATCATAATAAAGTCTGCACCTTCATTTATATCCATTTCAATTTCACAAATTGCTTCACGTGCATTTCGATAATCCATTTGATACCCACTTTTATCTATGGAATTGGGTAGTTCACACGAACCAACAACTTGCCTAAATGGTGCATAGAAGCTGGAACAATATTTTACTGCATAAGATAATATTGATACATCCTGAAAACTCTTACCATCCAGCGCTTTTCTAATCATTCCTATTCTACCGTCCATCATATCAGAAGGAGCAACTATATCACAACCTGACTCTGCTAAAGCAAGTGCTTGCTTACATAACACAGACACAGTTTCATCATTTTCTACGTCCACTTTATTGGATTTTAAAATGCCGTCATGACCATGAACAGTGTATGGATCCAGTGCAACGTCTGCAATAATACCAATTTCAGGTGCCTTTGATTTTACAGCATGAATTGCTCTGCAGATTAAGTTATTAGAGTTATATGATTCTTCAGCATTTTTAGATTTTAATTTAGTACCCACTACAGGAAAAATCGCAACAGCATTAATTCCTAAATCCTTAGCTTCTTGAACTATCGACACTAGTCCATCTATTGAATAACATTTAACATCAGGTAAACCAGAAATTGGTTCAGTTGTTTCTTGCTCGTCATGAACAAAAAGAGGGAAAACTAAATCATTTACTGATAGAAAGTTTTCACTTGTTAAATTGCGAACCCATTTGCTTGAGCGCCTGCGTCTTAATCTAGTATTTAGGAAAAACATCAGCAAATTCAACTATTCATCATCGTAATCTGGATATTGCTCAGGAGCCTTACCCTTTTTTCCGGTTACAATTGGATACTTTTTACCAGCCTCCTGATCGGCAACACCTAAACATTCGACTAAAAATATCCAATCATCGCCGTAATCAAAAAGAAAAGCCATCTTTTTGCCAGGTTCGAAAACCTCGTAAACGTAAGATTTTTTAACACTTTTTTCACCTGGATTAACAGGCTTAATAGAATCATAAAATAATGTATATTTTGCATTACTTTCATAAAGATCATTGATATTATCATAAAAACCAAATGCATGGTCAAATTCAAAATCAAAAGCGCTTATGATCTCTTCTGCAAAGTCATAAAGGCTAGTTGAACCCTTCAATTCTATTGTCCGATGAACGCTCTTTTCCACTGAGACTTTAAAAATATATACTTGCTCTTTCATATTTATTTACACGTACATTTTAATTAACTTATAGTTTCAAATTTACTAGCCTGGCAAATTTCCAGTAAAAAGCAATACTCCTGAAACCAATATTACCCAAAACACTGATATTGGCAAAAACACTTTCCAACCAAGCCGCATGAGTTGATCATACCTATAACGAGGTATTGTAGCTCTAATCCAAATAAATATAAACAAAAGTATAACTATTTTTAAAATAAACCAAATTAAACTCGGAATCTTATAAAGTAAACTAAGCTCGAGTGGTGGGTACCATCCGCCCAGAAAGAAGATTGTCATCATAGCGCTTGCTAAAATCATATTTGCATACTCTCCAAGGAAAAAGAGAGCAAAAGGCATAGAAGAATATTCAACATTATACCCGGTAACAAGTTCTGATTCAGCTTCTGGTAAATCAAATGGATGACGGTTAGTTTCTGCAAGCAAAGAAATAAAAAATATTACGCCTATTGGCATGAGCATAAAATCAACCCAAAATGGCATATTATGTTTTGTGACAACCATTTCTCCAAGATTTAATGTGCCAGTGGTAATAACAACTGTGGCAACTATTAAACCTATTGAAACTTCATATGAAATCATTTGAGCAGCTGATCTAATAGCGCCGAGAAATGCATAATTAGAGTTGCTTGACCAGCCTGCAATAATGATGCCATACACTCCCAAAGATGATATAGCTAGCACATATAGCACACCGACATTAATGTTTGCTATAACATTCGGAATCACCACTTGCTGACCATTTTCTGTAATTACATCTGCACCAAACGGTATAACCGCCCAGGTAATTAATGCTAAAATAAATGTCAGCATAGGAGCCATAATGAACAGTATAGTACTTGCTCTAAATGGTATTATCGGCTCTTTAATTATGAGTTTAATAGCATCTGCAAACGGCTGCAATAATCCAAATGGTCCAACCACACTTGGACCATGCCTCAGTTGAATTGCAGCAATGATTTTACGTTCAAAATACACTAAATATGCAACTGAAAGCAAAAGAGGAACAAGAAGAAAGAGAATTTTAAATATTAAAGACATACAACTCTAAACCAAAAAAATAATTCATCATTACAAGCATTAAAAATGAAGCAATGAGTCTAGATAGAGCAACTGATGCAATCAACATAAGAATATGTACTGCATATCTAAATTCCATATTTTTTATCTTGGCATAACAAAATGGTATAGTTACTAGCAGCAGAACAAACATCATTACAAAAATTGGTATATAATCTCCAGTGCTTTTAGCTGCTATAACGCATGCTACTGATATCCAAACAAACCCATCAGTAAACACCTTAATTATATCTGTGTATAAGTGGAAAAATTTATATTGTTCAAGTATTCTATCTTTATGTGGATTAAGCAGCGTAGCCATTGCTTCACGTTCAAAGTATAATAAAATCAATAGAAAAAGAGCCAATGAAATATAAATTAATGTGGTCATCAAAAAACCTCGAGCTTCATTAGTAATTTTGTGCTAGAATTGTACAGAATATACTACCAAAAGTAAAGGTGAAACAAGAAGAAAGAGAATTTTAAATATTAAAGACATACAGCCCTAAACTAAAAAAGTAATTCATAATTGCCAAAATGAAAAATGTAGCAAGTCCGCAAGATAAAGCAGATGATGTTATTAAAGCAAAAGCAGCGACGATATTTCGCAGCATACCATTTTCCGATTTAGCATGATAGCGCGATAAGAGAAATTATTAATGCAAACGATAAAAAATAGTATACTACGCTGCTAAATTGATGAATAAGATTAAAAATTAATTCCACTGTGTATTTAAATCTTAATGAT
>Ga0115851_100397_pt1 | contig 18870 bp, 24 predicted proteins | sample InSIn2gowninarea_FD_83865 | JGI IMG/M metagenome (GOLD analysis project Ga0115851, IMG submission 83865)
TGTTTCATGTTTAAAGAAGGTTATAGGCGACAAGCTCCCAGTTCAAACAATATTTCCAGAACTTGACGAGGAAGGAAAAATTATATTGGAACCGGAAGCAGTCACAGAAACAAGAACTCGACAGCTACGAAATCGATCAATTTCAGAGTATCTTATCAAGTGGAAGAACTTATCCGCTGAAGATTCCACATGGGAGGATGAGAATTTTATGCAGAAGTATCCAGAACTACTCAAGCGTTGAGGACAACACTTTTTTGAAGGAGAGGGGCATGTTGGGTCCCTATAATATTAGTGATTACCCCATTACTATTGTAGTTATACCCCTTATTTATATTGTTGTGCCCCTATTACCCCCATGTAGTGCCCATATTGTTACTATTGTGCCCCATAGAAGCCCACTATTATTATTATTGTGCCCTTACATTATTATTGTTATGTAGGCTCTGATTATGTTAGACTCCTATATATAGAAAGGAGGTCTTTTCATTTGTATCATCGAAGAATTGTTCATTTATGTAATGTAAAGTAGGTTGCCCCCTCGAAGAGGCTGAATTCTAAGGCGTTGATCTATAATTTCTATCTTTTCTTGAGCTGGTTTCATAACAGAGTCATAGACTGATGAAGTGTGGTGCACTATATGTGCAAGACAGCCCCTTTCTTACCTTTTTGTCGTTTTCAATTTTTATTTTGTTTTGGGGGTTTTTATCTTCGTTTATCTCCTAATAATGGAATTCCTATCCCTGAGTTTTAAAAATACTCTTAGAAGACAAGTATGGATATACATTTTAAGGCAATTATGTCTTCTATAATGATTTCTAGAACTTAACACTTCAGAGGATCTTAGAACATACTAGTGGTGAAATTAATACTTGAACAAGAAGAAAAATGTGATGCTATTGAAATCAAGGAAATAATGAACTACTAATCATGAAACCATTATCTTTGCTGCTTTCTAAATAGAGAAAAATGAATTAAGCTACTACACTCAAACAAATCAAAAACTGTGATCTAGTAAAGGTAAAATCAATTCACATCATTCATAGTCCGATACCTCGCTAGGTAGTCTAAGCCATGGCTTTCAGAGATAACGTCAATGATATGAGCAAGTTGATGTCTAATTGTAGAAAATTAAAACTAAAATCAAATCACATCATTCAAAATCTGATACCTCGCCAGGTATTCTAAGCTATGGCTTTCGAAGATAATGTCAATGATATGAGCAAGTTGATGTCTAATTGCAAAAAAGTAAAGCTATAATCAAATCACATCATTCATAGTTCGATACCTCACCAGGTAGTTTAAGCTATGGCTTTCGAAGTTAACGTCAATGATATGAGCAAGTTGATGTCTAATTGCAGAAAAGTAAAACTAGAATCAAATCACATCATTCATAGTCTGATACATCACCAGGTAGTCTAAGCTATGGCTTTCAGAGAGAACGTCAATGATATGAGCAAGTTGATGTCTAATTGCAGAAAAGTAAAATTAGAATCAAATCACATCATTCATAGTCTGATACATCACCAAGTAGTCTAAGCTATGGCTTTCAGAGAGAATGTCAATGATATGAGCAAGTTGATGTCTAATTGCAGAAAAGTAAAACTAGAATCAAATCACATCATTCATAGTCTAATACATCGCCAGGTAGTCTAAGCTATGGCTTTCAGAGAGAACGTCAATGATATGAGCAAGTTGATATCTAAACTAACTAACAAAGCAAGTAAATAAGACTGAAATCAACAAAACAGAACTGGAATTAAAAAAATTAAAAAAAGAAAATTTAGTAGAGAGGCTAATTCCATGTCACTAATTATTGCGACAAGTGTATGAAAATTCCTGGGCCTACTCTATCCTGAAACATACACAAACTGATCAGTGTTAACAACAATATACAAAACTTGAAAAATCATGTATAGGAATGAAATGTTAATATCATAGAAAATGAAATATACACAGGTGGATAACTATGAAATATGTGCAATGAAAATAAAGAAATAATGCATAAAACTTTACAACAGTAAGGAAAACGAAACCTCAACGTGCAGGGGCCCTCTGCACGGCCTTGGTCAATAGGCTATCAATCCAAAATTATGCTCACACAATCATATAAAAACAGTGTCTTCTTTATAATTCAAAATAGAGGAAGAATCCTCTCGTTACCACAGTGGGATTAGTGTCACTGCACAGTAGACTTAACAACAAAATTACATCAACAACTGACTAACTCTATGCATTTGGAAATACGTTATTTATAGCAAAAGCTTCATAACTGTTTTCCTGTGAAACTACATCAATAGAGGACACATAAAAGGCAGTGTCTATGAATTTAGCATAATGGTTGCAAAGATTATTCAATCTATCAAAAGTGGCTATTGGATTCACATCGTGGGGTAGTATACAGCTGTCGAGATGACCCCAGGGATCTCGGAATGGCCATGAATCCTTCACGTGTTTGAAAATGGAGTCTTGTTGCTGTAGGACTCCTCTGTTTGACCATTGCTTGACCATCATTGACCACAACTTTTCTTAATGAATCCGGCTGAACCAATAGGACCTGATCCATGTCCAGGTCATTCCTAATCTACCCACGTGTCCTGTTTTGCCTGATGACACCTGCAACCTAGAGTTTAACAAAAACAGCTGCGGAAAGTTGAATCAATCGCAAAAAGTGGCTGCATTCCACATCTAATGAGCAAAATCTATGTCAAACAGCAAACAGAAAAACATAGTTAAAAAACCAGTTAAGTGCTCTTTTAAAATCAATATGCAATGATTTTGATAGCTTATGAGGTCCACGTGAGGGGAAAAAGTATAGGAAAGTGTGTAGGAGATATGTAGTTTTAGGACTCAACATACCCCCACTGTGAAGGTGTTGCATGTCCCCATGCAACCAAAAATTTGACCCTCCTCCTTTCAGTTCATGTGTTCTGAGACCTCTGTCAACAAATCCAGCCATCTTTTCTTCTTTCTTGGGACCACTGTCATCCTCGGCTTCCTCATTAGGCACTTGAATTTGAGGTTGATGAGAGCCCTGCTCGACCTCTTGTTATTTTTCTTCAATTTTCTATTTTTTCTTCTACCATAGCCCAAGATGCAACACGATGTTGTCATGAATAATCTTATCTAACCTGCCCTGTTCTTTCAATGTTTCATTTTCTCTTTTGATGTGTCTATTTAGGACCTCTAGCTCAAAAACTTCCTGTTTTAGTGATTGGATTTGAGCTTCTTTGGTTGTATTAGGCTGGGCAGATGAAGTGCCTTGGTTTGTGGCCATTTTCTCCAATGTCTCAATAAAATCATACATTTATTGCTAGATTGGATCTATCTCAGGTGTAGTCTTCCTTGGGCTGTCCCCAAAATCTGGTTGAGAAGGACTGATCTCAAAATCTGGCCGAGAAGGACTATTTTCAAAATTTGGCCGAGGAATAGGTGTATGGTGTGGGTCACGACCAGGAGGGATTACTGAAGGTTGTTCTAGTGTTTCCCCTCCTAAATCAATAAAGTGGGTCCCTTTAATTTGTACTTTCCTCAATTTCCCTTTAAGTCTGGAGCTCCTCCTTAAATTTTGTGAACTAGTGTCTTCTTTATCCACACTCTGTTTTTCTTTCCCTTTTCTATTTGCTGCAACTAACTATTCCTGAAGGTAAACTAGTCTTTTAGATAGTACTTTATGGTCCTCTTCTGAGGAAGGTTCTGGGGTTTGATAGATAGCCTCAATATTTCTTTTCCCTTTTGATTTTCTTGGCTTCTTACCCTCAGTTCTTTCCTTCCTACTTTCATATAGTTTTTCTTCCCTACTAGTTTCTTTAACTATGTTAGTAGGAGTGTCCTGAATTCTAACACTTGTTTTCTTTCTTCTGCTTCTCCTTGATGAGTTGCTTTCAGGTGTTTCATGTGGATCTTGAAAGAAATTTCTAACCAAAAACTGCTCCCAGGTATCCTTCTTTTCCTTTAATTGTTTATCAATCAAAATTCTCGCAAGGCCATGATGATACAGGTGGGGTTCTACATCCCCCAGATTCTTTTGCACGGTGATGGACATTTTTTTCATACTATTTAACCAAAAGTAGGGCAAATTAATAGTTTGATTTTCTAGAAAATTCATCAGCAACCGGGTGTGGTACATATACATTGACCCGAATTGTCCCTCACAGGTAATGAATTTTCGGATTATCAATAATAGACTAGCCCACTTTTCTTCTAAAGCAAAGACAGGGATTCCACGTTTGAAAATGGTTATATCCATACCTGGATTTCATAGGATAACCCTCCATACTCTCTCGTCAAAGCTTTTATTTTTGAACCACCACTCTTCCTCCTGTGGGAGTTCTGTTGCAGCTGTTATGGATGCCTCTGTGACTGAGAATTTAAGGTCTCCAACCTCAGCTTCCACACCATCAAAAGACCTCGCAAAATTCTTTGTAACTTCTTTGTTGTAGCCTTTGAATTTCTGAAGGAATTGTAGCCACCGTGCCTTCCTTAACATGCATTTCAATTGCAGATACCCTTCCATAAATTTGGGCCCTTCCGGCTCTGCTCTTAACAGAGGACCCATTCCTTCCCCTACTTTAAAATATGTCTGTGTGAGTGATAGACTGACAGGGGTGAGATGGTTGTGCTTGCGGGGGATGTAGAAGGACTGTGGAGAAAAACCAGTAGTCATAATGGAGGAACAGAGAATAGGTAGCAAGCACAGAATGAAGGCTTATAAATGCAACTTTGATGGGGCAGTATGGAAATAGAGTGAACCCAGCAAAATTTTGAACTAGATGGCTGCAGAATAGATGTCAGCATACTCATAAAATGGCTACAGAATTTGTGCGTTTGGAAAGAGCCATGACCAAATCGATCACGTCCTCATAATTACCCGATTTAATAGAAAGAGTGTCAAAGTATGATTGAACATGAGTTAAGTTCGAAGATGGATCATAAAGCCATTAGAAATTAATGCAAGGTTTGTGGTGGAATTATGTAAAGGCTATGGAGCAGTTATGGAAGCTATCAAGGCGAATCATTACATATAATGGAGCTGGTGGTTTCATAACTATGTAAAATGTGTTTTAAAATGCTATTTGAAATGGACTTTGCTCATACCTTGGAACTTACCACTTCCGTCCATTGACTCTTGATTGGCTGCTTCCTGATGATGCTTCTAGGTGCTTTATATCTTCAGAATATCTTCCTTTTGCCATACCTGCATTTGATTTTCATGATCATTTAACTAACATCTGACTGTCAGTGTTGAAAAGTAGAGTGATGGCTGCGGAATTAGCTTTTGGCTGCAGAAACTGGGTTCAGCTGCGGAAACTGACACAGTGATCATATTACTGAATGGAGATGGATAAATGATGACTGAGTGAATGAAAACTGGTCATGAGAGGGTCTTTTATTGGCGGAATAAAATGAAATGAAGTGAAGTGAAATGAAGTGGAGTGAAATGTCATGAAACTATGAATACAATGAGAAAAGATTTTATTTTTTTTTAGAAAATATAGGGCGTCAGGAGTTCCTGATTTTCACCCTGTATTTTCTGTATAAGACTGCCAATTAGTGATTGTTTTTCAGGATTATACACATTATCTATATATATATATACATATACATATACATATATATATATATATATATATATATATATATATATATATATATATATATATATATATATATATATATATATATATATATATATATTTTTTTTTTTTTTTTTTTATAAAAAAAAAAGAAAAAAAATAATAATATATTTAAATAAAAGGATTCTTCTTCACCAGCCTTATTGTAGAACTATCTTGAAATATTTTGACAAATTCCTCTTTTGAGAGTGGCTTATGACAGATCTTTAATCTATGGCCATTCACAATAAGAGGATTTTGATGTTCATTAATGGTTTTGATTCTTACCACTCCATTGTTAAAGATTTTGTCAATTTCATATGGCCCAAGCCAATGAGTCTGAAATTTTCCTTTAAAATCTTTAAACTTGGAATCAAATAGCAATGCCCAATCTCCTTCTTGAAACTTTTTTTCCTGGATGTATTTTTCATGCACTTAGCTCTTTGATATTGAACTAGATCAGTTCTTAAGATTGCCTCTTGTCTGATGTCATCTAGCTCATTCAACTACTCCATTCTATGCTTTTGGGCTTCTGATAGATCCATTCCCAACTGAACTGCCATCTTGAAAGTTTTGACTTGGAACTCAATGGGGAGTAGGACTTATTTCCCATAAACAAGTTCATAGGGAGAATGTCCTGTTGTATTTCTCCATGTAGTTTTGTAGGCCCACAAGGCTTCAGGAAGCTTTTCTACCCAATCTCTTCTATGTAGATGAACAGCCTTGGTGATGATGCCTTCAAAAACTTTGTTTGTAGACTCCACTTGACCATTTGCTTGCAGATGGTAAGGAATAGATTTTCTGTGCTTAACTTTGTATTCTTCCATCAGCTTTTCCACCAAGTTGGATGTGAATTGACTTCCCTGATATGTCACAATTTCTCTTGGAACAACAAAGCGAGTAAAAATATTCTCATAAAGAAAACTAACAACTGAATGCTCAGTAGCAGAAAATACTGCTTTGGCTTCTACCCATTTAGTGACATAATTAGTACATACCAATATATACTTTCTTTGTTTAGATGGTGGGTTAATAGGTCCAATGAAATCTAAAGCCCATTTTTCAAAGGGTTTGATGAGTACCTGTGGCTGCAATGTCATTTCATTGTAGGTTTCCCTACTCTTTGGCAGCTATCACACCTTTTGACATATTGTTTTGCATCTTTGAAGAGGGATGGCCAATAATATCCTAAAGAGAGGATTTTATAAGCTGTCCTTTTGTCAACAAAGTGTCCGCCACATGGTTCATCATGACATGCTTTGAGGATGTCAGGCATTTCATCTTCCCTAACACATCTTCTGATCACAAGATTTGGCCCTGTTTTAAACAATTCGTTAGAAATCCATGAATATTTTGAACTCTCCTGAATAATCTTTCTCCTTTCACCAAGAAATAAATGTGGAGGTAGTTTCTCTGTAACCAAATAGTTAGTTATATTTGCATACCAAGGGGTCTTAGTAGTTACTGCAAATAAATATTCATCAGGAAACTTGTCCTCTACAGGAGAATCTTCTTTAGTATTCTGAAGCTAGACAAGAAATCAGCTACTGTATTTTGTTTCCCTGGTCTATCCAACATAGTAATATTGAATTCCTGTAAAAGTAGGAGCCACCTTGTAACTCTGCCATTAGTAATAGCTTTTTTCATTAGATATCTAATTGCATAATGATTAGTATGAATAAAAGTTTCATAGCCTGTTATATAATGTTTGAACCTATTGATTGCATGAAGAACAACTAAGAACTCTTTTTCAGTCACAGTATAGTTCAACTCAGTGGGAGTTAAATTTTTACTGGTATAGTAAATGGCATAAAGAACTAAATATTTTTGACCCAACACAGCTCCTAAAGCTGTATCTTAAGCATCTGTAGAAATATGGAAAGGAAGTTTCCAATCTGGTCCTCTCAAGATAGGCGCTTCAGATGTTCTTGTTTTCAAAGTTTCAAATGCTGATTGGCAATCAGGATCCCATTTGAATTCACAGTCTTTTGTAAGCAGTTTGAAGAGTGGAGATGCTATTTTAGTGAAGTTTTCTATAAATCTTTTATAGTATCCAGTGAATCCCAAAAAACTTCTAACATCTTTTTGACAATTTGGAATAGGCAACTTGGAGATGACTTCAACTTTTGATTTATCAACTTTAATCCCATCCCCTGAGATATGATGTCCCAAAAAAAAACCTTCGGTAAACATCATAAAGCATTTTTCATGGCTTAGTGAGAGGTTTGTTTCTTTACATCTTATAAGGACTTTTTCCAAATTTTCTAATGCCTCTTCAAACAAATCACCATAAACTGTAAAATCATCCATATAAACCTCTACACAATCATGGATTAGATCAAAAAAATTCCTAGTACTACTCTTTGGAATGTTGCGGGTGCATTACATAATCCAAAAGGAATCACTCGATAAGTAAAATTTCCCCATGGACAGGTAAATGTGGTCTTATCGTGATCTTCAGGTGCTACCTGAATTTGCTTATAACCACTAAAACCATCAAAAAATGAAAAGTACTTTTTGCCTGCTAATGTATCTAATATGTGACAGATAAAGGGCAAAGGAAAGTGATCCTTCAAAGTTGCTTTGTTTAATTCCATGTAATCAATGCATACCCTCCATTTACCATTCTTTTTGGGTACTATAACCAAAGGAGAAACCCATCGGTTATCTGAAATTGGATAAATGAAGTTTACATTCGAGTAGTTTTTGGAGCTCTTCTTTCACTATCTCCTTAATATTTGGATTCATCCTTCTCTGAGGTTGTCTGATTGGTCTACTGTTTTCCTTGATATAGATATGATGGATGCAAGTCTTAGGGTCAATACCTCTCATATCAGTATACTCCCATGCAAATGTAGTAGAATGTTTTTGCAAGATTTTGGTTAGCTCTTCATGTTGTGATTTTTCCAAATTTTTGTTGATATTCAATGTTTTACCTGGAAGAATCTCAATGGTAGAACTACCAAACTCTTCCATAGAGTAAAGAGACATTTGTCTTGATGATAAGTACTCAATATCAGAATCTAACTGAAATTGTGTGTGGTCATATTATGAAGATGTTTCAAAATTTTCCAATGTGTTCAGAATTTAACTATCTTCACTAATTTCAGAAATGGTAAGGATAGGTTGTATACTATCCTAGTCATCGACCCATTCATTATCTCCTAATTCTATAATTGCTTTTGCTGGAGGGTACAGATTGAATTTCTTTGTCGAACTACCATCATAAATGTACATATCTCCAGACCTACAACTTATGAAAGCATTAGCTATGGCTAGCCAAGGTCTTCCTAAAATGAGTGGGTGCCCTCCTAGATTACTCTTGGGAGTCAAAATCATTAAATCTACTGGATACTCCCAAGAATCTAAGAAGACTGAAATATATTTTAATACACCATCTCATTTGATTATTGATCTATCTGCAAGTTGTAGTAAGGTGGGTGTAAAAAGAAGATTAGGAAGTTTAAGTTGTTCCATAGTCTGTCTACTCATAATGTTGATAGCAGCCCCTAAGTCAATCGAGGTATTTGGAATTTCTATCCCATTTATATGTGTCTTGACAATTAGACTACCTGGATCTACATATTTCTGCATGGTAATTTTTCCCATCATAATATCTGCAATTTTTCCTACCAGGTGGATTCTTATTGTATCTCTTGGTTTCCTTCCTGGTCTTTTGAGACTCAACTCATTTATTGTTTTTGCTAGAATAGGAATCTCTCTAATGGCTTGTAGCGAGGGAATATTGATACAGACATTCTTTAATTCATCTAAAAAATCATAGTCAGGCAACAAGATTTGTTTTTCCAACCCTTTGTCAATTTGTAATCTTTCAGGGAAAGGAGGTGTGGATGAAGATGCAGGTTGCTCAACTATAGGAGTTGTGGAGGTTGACTCTTTTTCTTTTTCTTTTTGAATGTTTGGATTTTAAAGAGATGCTTCCTCAGAACCTTTATTGGCTTTAAGAGAATCCTCCTCAGAGGTATCTTGTTCTTGAACATCTATAGAAGGTTTTTCAAAAACTCTACCAGACCTGAGTTGTACATCATTAAGAGGAACAATCATATAGGTAGGAAATTGTTGTCTTTCTACCATGTAAGCATTCTGAGGATTTTTGTTGTTAGGATTTGGCAATGGTTGGGCTGGTAGTTGATTTGTCTTTTGTTGAAATGAAAGCAAGAGCTGAGAATTTGGATTTTGTTGAGAAGGTTGTTGTTGCGGAAATGGTAATGAAAGTTATGGGTTTTGATTTGAAAGTTGTGGATTTTATTGATTTTGAAAAGATGGAGGATATTGATAAAATTGAGCAAATCTCCCATAAGGATTTTGCATCCCTTGTGCCCATGATTGGTATGGATTTTGAGATTGGGGCCAAGGTTGTTGCCAATAATTCCAATTTGGTGGGAGCTAAAAGTTCATAGGATTGTTAAATCCTTGATTTTGTGGCCCTTGCCATGGTCTTTTTGAAACAAAACAAAGGGACTCTACTGAATTTTGATCTTCCTGAACGATAACTCTGAGCCGAGGAATTGAAGGAAAATCCTTGGTCTCATGGCTTTCTGAGCAAATCACACATGTTTCTATAACCTTTGCATCCAAGGGACATTCCTTTAAAGCATGTTTCTTTCTACATTTTGGACAAAAGATGGCTAAGGCTTCGACTTTTGCTTTCTATTTGTTTTGTATTTTAAGGGTGTCTAGTTGTTCACTAAGCTCCCTAGAATATCAGTTTTGAACTCATCAAGCATATTGCCAATCTCTGCCCTACTTACTGATCTAGTTGTAGATTTGTTTGCTCTAATAAGAGAAGGATCTCTATGCCCTTTTCCAGTTTTAGATTTTCCCCTTGAGAGATGGACACATAATTCTGCTATGTCATGGAGTGGAAGTTGAGAAATATCTCCCTTCCCCATCATGTTTAAAATATCTATCCATTCATCTCTAATGGCTTTCAATAGAAGGGCTTTCAAGGTTTCCTCATATAAATTACTCATTTTTTCTCTCTTTAAGTTGTATTGAAATCTTTCAAGTAAATCCTCCAAGTTTTCATCTTCTTTTTGCATCATCTTGAATACCTCATCCTTATAATTGGTGGGCATACAATAATCCAGGTATCTATCCAAAAATGTTTGTTTCATATCATTCCAAGTCCTAATAGATTGAATGACTAATCCCATGAACCATTTCAAAGCAACTCTTTTCAATGTTGAAGGAAACAGTTTGAGTTTTTGAGAGTCTTCCACATAGTCATAGGTTCGGCACAAGACTTCAAACTCAAATAGAAATGTTTTAGGATCCTCACTTCGCAACCCATAAAAGTTTGGGAGGATAGATGGTGAAATGTTTTTCATTGTTGTATGGGTTTCCTCATCAGCTATATGGAATCCAAATGAGTTACCTCCATCCCTATTTCCCCCATTGTTACCTCTACCTCCTCCATTGTTTCCTCCTCTTCTACCTCTACCTCTACCCCCTCCTCTAAATCCATTCACTACTTCCTCTATCATGATAGTTTTCTCATAGTTCTTAGAGTCCTCTAGTTCCTCTATTAATGGTGAATGAGGAATAATTTCTCCCTCCTCTTCTTCAGGTGATTCTACTTCTTTGATTACAATATGTTCCCTTGTAGAAGTGAAGAAAGGTTCTTCTCCTAGGTCAGATTTAATGGATAGTGTGGGAGAGTCTCCTAATTCGGTTGTTGCCCCTTGAATTCTAGGAATCCTAATGGTGGGAGTGTGAGTTGTAGATGATGGAGGTGTATCTTGTCTATGCCTTGAAGTAGCTGTAGTTGTGAAAATCAAACTTTTGGCCCTAGCTATAAACCTTCCCCTAGAATCTCTTGCTCTATGCATGTTATTTTTTTTATTTTTTTATTTTCAAGTTAGGCTAATAATTCTCTTTTTGATCTTCCAGGTCACACTAGGTGCAAGAAGAGAGCATAATCACGAAATTATTGAACTAACAACTCTCTTTTCTAATACTCCAGATCACACTAGGTGCAAGAGGAGAGCATACTTCAAGAAGTTATCAATTTTTCTCTTTTTTTATGTAAGAGATCAGCTACATAGTTACACTTCCCCAGCAATGGCGCCAAAATGTTTAGTCAATTTAGTGTGTCCTAAATTGCTACATAAGTTATCAATCCGAGAGTCCTTGACTGATGAAGTGTGGTGCACTATATGTGCAAGACAACCCCTTTCTTACCTTTTTGTCGTTTTCAATTTTTATTTTGTTTTGGGGGTTTTTATCTTCATTTATCTCCTAATATGAATGGAAATCCTATCCCTGAGTTTTAAGAATACTCTTAGAAGGCAAGTATGGATATATATTTTAAGGCAATTATGTCTTCTATAATGGTTTCCAGAACTTAACACTTCAGAGGATCTTAGAACATACTAGTGGTGAAATTAATGCTTGAATAAGAATAAAAATGTGCTGCTATTCAAATCAAGCAAATAATGAACTACTGATCATGAAACCATTATCTATGCTGCTGTCTAAATACAGAAAAATGAATTAAGCTACTACACTCAAACAAATCAAAAACTGTGATATAGTAAAAGTAAAATCAATTCACATAATTCATAGTCTGATACCTCGCCAGGTAGTCTAATCTATGGCTTTCGGAGATAACTTCAATGATATGAGCAAGTTGATGTCTAATTGTAGTAAAGTAAAACTAAAATCAAATCACATCATTCATAGTTCGATACCTCGCCAGGTATTCTAAACTATGGCTTTCGGAGATAACGTCAATGATATGAGCAAGTTGATGTCTAATTGCAGAAAAGTAAAACTAAAATAAAATCACATCATTCATAGTCTGATACCTTGCCAGGTAGTCTAAGCTATGGCTTTTGGAGATAATGTCAATGATATGAGCAAGTTGATGTCTAATTGCAAAAAAGTAAAACTAAAATCCAATCACATCATTCATAGTCCGATACCTCGCCAGGTAGCCTAAGCTATGGCTTTCAGAGATAACGTCAATGATATGAGCAAGTTGATATCTAAAATAACTAACAAAGCAAGTAAATAAGACTGAAATCAACAAAACAGAACTGGAATTAAAAAAAATTAAGAAAAGCAAAGTCAGCAGAGAGGCTAATTCCATGTCAGTAATTATTGCGAAAATTGTATGAAAATGCCCGGGCCTAATCTATCCTGAAAAATACACAAACTGATCAGTGTTAATAACAATATACAGAACTTGAAAAATCATGTACAGGAATGAAATATTAATATCATAGAAAATGAAATATACACAGGTGGATAACTATGAAATATGTGCAATGAAAATACAGAAACAATGCAAAAACTTTATAGCAGTAAGGAAAACAAAACCTCAGTGTGCAGGGGCCCTCTGCACGGCCTTGGTCAACAGGCTATCAGTCCAAAATTATGCTCACGCAGTCATATAAAAACAGAGTCTTCTTTATAATTAAAAACAGAGGAAGAATCCTCTCGTTACCATAGTGGGATTAGTGTCACGACATAGTAGACTTAACAGCAAAATTACATCAACAACTGACTAACTCTATGCATTTGGAAACGCGTTATTTATAACAAAAGCTTCATAACTGTTTTCCTATGAAACTGCATCAATAGAGGACACATAAAAGACAACATCCATGAATTTAGCATAATGTTTGCTGAGATTATTCAGTCTATCAAAAGTGGTTGTTGGATTCGCATCGTGGGGTAGTCTACAGCTATCAACATGACCCCAGGGATCTAGGAACGGCCACAAATCCTTCACGTGTTTGAAAACAGAGTCCTATTGCTGTAGGATTCCTCTGTTTGGCCATTGTTTGACCACCATTGACCACGTCTTTCCTTAATGAATCCGGCTGAACCAATAGGACCTGATCCATGTCTAGGTCATTTTTGATCTGCCCACGTGTCTTGTTTTGCCTAATGACACCTCCAACCTAGAGTTTAACAAAAACAGCTACGGAACGTTGAATCAGCTGCGGAAAGTGGCTACATTCCATAGCTAATGAGCAAAATCTAAGTCAAACAGCAAACACAAAAACATAGTTAGAAAACCACTTAAGTGCTCTTTTAAAATCAATATGCAATGATTTTGATAGCTTATGAGGTCTAGGTGAGGGGAAAAAGTCTAGGAAAGTGTGTAGGAGATATGTAGTTTCAGGACTCAACAGTCTTCCTCTCCATAAATGTGCATTTTTGCCCAACACTATCATCCAAGAATATTTTGTGCATTTCTGAGGGACAGTGATTGCTGGACTAGAAAACTATGCAATGCATTCAATGAGCCTACAGTCACTCCCAAATGGAATTGTGCATTGTGCAATCACAACAGCTAGTAGCCAGTCCAGATTGTGCATTGTGCAAGTCCAACATCTAGTCTTGCCTCCCAGATAGCTCAGTCTACCTTTTGCGTAGTTCTGGCAGCCACTCACCCAGCATCCCAAAAGAAATTGTGCAATCTTTCCCATTAGCTTCCCAGGTATGTGCTATGTCATTTCCCGAACTTTCTTTGGTTTTCGTTGACAGACTTATTGCCATGCATGTTGCATGTCTCCAGATATTTCAGGTGTTCATTTGCCTCTTAACAGTACCATATCAATGGCTTCCCAGAGAGTGGGATCATAGGACACTAATGGAAATGTAGTTGGAGTAGTAGTTGAGTGAGTGTCCTCTAGTCTACTAATCTATGAAGATACAAATTTGTATTTAGATAGGGACATCAAACTGAAGTGGAAAGAGGTCAATGAAACATTTTCAAGCACTTTTCAAGAAGGCCTCAAAGATCGTCAGGTGTACGTGAACATTCACAAGTCTAGCTTATACTAGATTACATGCAGATACCCCACGTTCCCATCAGAGGACATGATACATTGGATCTTCTCCCACATTGATCCTGAGACGATGAACTTGAGAAGTGTCAGTGGGACGAAGCTTGCAACCTTATGGGCACGAGATTACAATGAGATGTATCAAATGTCTGAGCCCATGACTATCATGAAGGCTCCATTTAGCTTACCTAATAGCAGTGCTAACTCGAGAGACATTCTAAAGAACTGGGTAAAGGATTCAGCCCAATTCAGGTTGACACCCAACCAGATCTACAAGAAAAATATATTAAGGAAGACATAGCAATACTTGGTCATATTTTCTTTTCCACTGTATAGCCAAGCAAGCACAACAAATTTCCCATAGAGTTGGGTGATTGCACTGGACCAAGTGGCTAGAGAAGGAAAATTATTTAACTGGTCCAATATATTGGCTCATTAGTTGAAGGAAAAAGTAATGAAGGATCAATAGGCACCCGGAGATATGTATGCAGAGATTTACATGTCTGCTTACATCTTAGATGTAGTTTGTGACTAACAGGAGTTTACGGGCTTGGAGTGGGCATGGTGATCAACAGAGACTACTGTGAACATGTATTTCAAGTTGTTGTCTGAATGCAACTATAAAGGAGTAATCACATGGCTGTCCGATCATTTTGTCACCCATGTGTACAAGATGATGATATTTGAACAGGATCGACCCTTCATGTAAAAGGAAGCAATGGAGGCATTGTTGATTGTTGGACATTGTTGATTGTCATGCAGGAAGTAGCATATCACATCTCAGTAGGATTGACAGCTAGACTGCATCGGAAGAAGAAGGCCCTTGGCCCACTCTTCCATTGTGGATTGGGTCATATGAGATCCGAAGTATCAAGAAAGTAGATGTCGAAGAAGAATAGATGAGCAAGTACTCTTTCAACCTTCGAAGCTACAATCTATATGACCCACACTGCATTGTGAAAGATCATTGCACGAGAGTTCAGTTCAGCTGGATCCATGGGGTGTTTCATTGGGCCGAGGAGGACCCTTGGAGATATTGCTACAATTTCTCCAAACCTAATGAATAGGTAAGCTTCACTGTGGAGCGGTTAGCAAAGCAATGAAGGCCTATGAACATCTTAAAGAGTCAATGTGCCAAGCACCAGTGTTAGCTATGTTGGACTTCACACAAACCTTTATTGTGGAATGTGATGCCTCAGGAAATGGAATTGGTGTTGTTTCAATGCAAGAAGAAAGACCCATTGCTTTCAAAATTTGTCCAATCAAAGGAAAGTATTTACACAAAGCTATTTATGAGAAGGAAATGCTGGCAATACTACATGCACTTAAGAAATGGCGACCATACCTAATGGGAAGAAACTTCAAGTTAAAAACGGATCATGATAGTCTTAAATACTTTTTAGAACAAAGATTATCTTCAGAAGAGCTACAAAAATAGGTCACAAATATGTTGGGTTATGACTTTGAAATCATCTACAAAAAGGGGAAGAAAAATATTGTGGCAAATGCACTCTCAAGAAAGGATGAGGATGTGGAAGCATTGCTTTGTTCCATATCTATTATCCAACTAGATTGGACAAATGAAGAAAGGGATGAATGGAAGAATGACAAAGAAGTGGGGGCACTCATTCAAAAGTTACAACAAGATCCCAGTGCATCTGATACATTTAGTTGGAAAAATGATTTGTTATAGTACAAATATTGCTTATACCTATGTAAGAATTCCTAACTCAAACAAAAGATTCTTATGGAATTGCACGCCTCTCCCTTAGGAGGACACTCAGGATTTTTAAACACTTACCATAGGGTTAAGAAGGAATTTTTTTGGGATGGCCTTAAATCTGATATTCAAAAGTTTCTGGCGGAATGTTTGGTTTTCCAACAAAATAAAGTTGAAACAATTAAGACCCTGAGTCTACTACAACCTTTAACCATTCCAAGTCAATGATGGGAGGAAGTTTCAATGGATTTTATCACAGGTTTACCCAAATCCAAAGGGAAGAGTGTCATCATGGTGGTAGTTGATAGACTTACCAAGTATGCACACTTTTGTTCATTATCTCATCCATTTAAAGCTAGTACAATTTCTACTGCATTTATGGAAACAATTCAAAAGCTACATGGAAACCCAAAGATTATTGTAAGTGACAGAGATCCCATCTTCACTGGAAATTTTTGGACAGAATTATTTTCTTGTCTTGGTACTCAGTTAGCTCATAGTTCATCTTATCATCCTCAATCTGATGGGAAAATTGAGATAGTAAACAAATGTTTGGAAGGATATCTTCGTTGCTTTGTATCTGATAAAAAGAAACATTAGGTCAAATGGTTGCCTACCGCTGAATGGTGGTATAACACTTCCTTCCATACTTCAACAAAAATGACCCCATTTATGGAACTTTATGGATGTCACCCACCATCAATCACATCAAATTTAAGAGAAAGTTCTAAGATTCAAGTAGTGGAAGATCACATGGAGAATCAACAACAAGTTCTCCAAATCTTAAAGGATAACCTCACCTTGGCACAGAATAGAATAAAATAGTAGGCATATCAACATTGCAGTGAAAGAAGTTTTGATGTACGTGATTGGGAATTCCTACGGCTACAACCATATAAACAATTGTCCCTCAAGCAAGCTAAGAAGGATAATAAATTATCACCAAAGTATTATGGTCCATACAAGGTGTTGCAAAAGATAGGTATAATGGCTTCCTACAGCTTCCCAAGTGCACCCAGTTTTCCATGTTTCATGCTTAAAGAAGGTTATAGGTGACAATCTCCCAGTTCAAACAATATTGCCAGAACTTGATGAGGAAGGAAAGATCATATTGGAACCTGAAGCAGTCAAAGAAACAAGAACTCGATAGCTATGAAATCGATCAATTTTAGAGTATCTCATCAAGTGGAAGAACTTACCTGTTGAAGGTTCCACATGGGAGGATGAGAATTTTTTACAGAAGCATCCAGAACTACTCAAGCATTGAGGACAACACTTTTTTGAAGGAGAGGGGCATGTTAGGTCCCTATAATACTAGTGATTACCCCATTACTTTTGTCATTGTATCCCTTATTGTCATTGTTGTGACCCTATTATCCCCATATTGTTATTATTGTGCAGCCCAGAAGCACACTATTGTTATTTATGTGGCCTTATATTATTATGGTTAGGTCAGCTTGGGTTATATTGTGACCCCTTAGACTCCTATATATAGAAAGGAGGTTTTGTCATTTAAATCATCTAAGAATTGTTCATTTGTGTAATGTAAAGGAGGTTGCCCCCTCGAAGAGGCTGAATTATAAGGCGTTTATCTTTCTTTTCTATCTTTTTGTGAGCTGGTTTCATAACATTTGGTATCAGAGCTTTGGATTCTAGGGTTTCTCTACTCCAAATAGGTCATCGTGGAATTTTCTATAACTTTTTTTCTACGACATTTCACAACTATAACAAAGACCTTTTGCTTTTTTTTCTTCCAATTTTTAGGGTGTCAACCTTGTAGGTTGTGGATGGTTGGGGGAAACAGCACTTCCATCCTTATAGTTGTGAGTGGTAGGCTTCCTTGTTTCCATAATTTTCTTTCCATTTTTCTTGCCAACCTGAATGCCTTCTCCAGTAAAAATTCGGAACTGACAGCTAGAAATGTGTGAGAAAGTCCATGGTGAGAGTGTTAAATTCATGATAGGTATCTTGAGGTAGCTCGATATACCATTTGGCTACATCCCCTATAAGAGTTTGTTGGAAAATATGAAGAAAAATGGAATCATCTATGTAGGAATTCGAGGAGCACCAGAGGTGATATGTCATCACGTGGGCTTGAGGATCCTCGTTCGCTTTTCCTTCAAAATTTGAACAATCACTTGAAATCTTGGATGAAACTAGAGGCCAGTATGGCGAATTAAGAATAGTGTCATTCATGAGTCTGGATACATATGGAAATTCCAGCGTAACCAAGGATGGCAATTGAGTATTGAAAGGAATTTTAGGTCAATAAGGGGGCCCAACTAGGGGGGCCCATCCCCATTGGTAAGGATTTTGTCCATAAGGCATTTTATTTTTCCCCCACTATAGGTTACCTTGCCTGTAGGGAGGATTCTAACCTTGAAAGCCTTAAAACTATCTGGCCAGAGGTTGTTGATAAGCAACATATGGATTAAAAGGTTGTTGAGCCCGTTGGTCTTGGACATATGGATTTTGCACCTGATGTCCCTGAGCATAAGGGTTTTGGAACTACTACCCTTGGACGAATGGGTTTTGGACCTGCTACCCTTGGACGAACGAGTTTTGGACCTGCTGCCCTTGGACGTAAGGATTCTTCATTTGTTGTCCTTCGACAGAAGGAAGTGTTATACCACCATTCAGCGGTAGGCAACCATTTGACCTAATGTTTCTTTTTATCAGATACAAAGCAACGAAGATATCCTTCCAAACATTTGTT
>Ga0115851_100399_pt1:2500-18862 | contig 18862 bp, 15 predicted proteins | sample InSIn2gowninarea_FD_83865 | JGI IMG/M metagenome (GOLD analysis project Ga0115851, IMG submission 83865)
GTGCAATCACTCGAAGGAGATGCCTTTGTATGATATAGCAAGCTGCCTCCTGGGTGAATCCCTGATTGGGATAGATAGTCTTGTGGCTCGGTTTCACAAACACTTCTACAGTACCCACAGGAGTGTAGGCGTGACAGAATTGACGGAAGCCAAGCAGCGTCAACACGAGTCTGTTGATGACTTTATCGCCATATGGATAAATCTGGAACTCTCCTGTGAGCAAGAGTTCTTCGAAGCGCAACAACTTAAGATGTGCATCAATTGCTTCAGATATGAGTTGTCTCACATCTTGGCTTCTCAAACAATCCAAACTTTTGAAGAACTATGTTCAAAAGCACATGATCTGGAAGCCCAGATTTTGAGAAAGAAAGGGAAAAAGGAAGAGGGTAAGGCTGGAACGTCTGCTACGATTGCAATGGTGGAGACAAACAAAGCCAATAAAGCACCTGTATTGCTGAAAGCGCAGGCAAAAGAAAAAGGTAAAGGGAATGTTAAGACCCTAAAAAAACAAAAAGAAAAAGAATATTCCTTTCGAAATGAGGATGTTGAAGATTTCTTCACATCTTTATTAGAGCAAGGGTTGATCGAGCTTCCCGAACCTAAGAGACCGGATGAGGTGGGACGAGTAGGAGATCCCAAATACTAAAAATTCTATCGGGTTATTTTTCATCCGATAGAATATTGTTGAGTTCTTAAAAATCAGATCCAAAAGTGATTAAATGATGGTGTCATTAAAATAGACCCTACTAAGCAACCTGTGGTCACCTCAAATCCGGTATTTGTAATAGTTGGGAGATATTCTTTGCCCGATAGCTGAGATCCCGCCAAGAAAAGCATTCTTCAACTTGATATCATCAATCAGGATAAGGAGAGTCCTAAAGCAGCAAAGGAAATCAGGAGGCCCAGGGATAGGCCCAAGAATCCGTATAAAACCCGCCTGGCCATTACGAACTATAATACGAATCCCCTGCCTTAGGTGATGTCCGATAGCAACCCAGGGGTTACAAATGGATGAACCTAGAGGCAAAGAACGCTAATGGACGTGAAGAACTGCCCCTGCGGAAGAGACTTAGCTCTTTTATGCCTAGCCCACGCCGGCTCTAGTTGCATCACAAATCTCCAAGCCCATTTGACAAGCGGTTAAGGTAATGGAATTTTGCATCCCAACCCAAGAAGAATTGACCGGAAAACTGCTTCCCACCGCATTAAGTGCATGCAAGATCCAAGGTCTTGGCCATTCCATAAGAAATCTCTTTGAATAGCTTCCAAACAACCAACGGGAATCCAAAACAGCGAAAGGAAGTCAATTTGAAGGCTATGGAGACAGGATCTCAGTAGTTAGATCTGACCTGCAAATGAGAACAAATGGACCCAGGCTAACCTTTGCCTAGTACACTTCAACACCAGCTCCCAAAGAGCTTTAGAGCACCGCCCAGTGAATAATGGCAGCCCAAAAAAAGTGGCAGGCATGGATTGTGAGAGATGGAAACTGGAGTAAAGTCCCGAAGCAGCTCCCTAATCAATAAGCCTACCAGGGGAGTCCGCCATCCAGATGAATCGGTATGGAGAAAGAGGATCTCCTTGTCTAGTCTCTCTAGTCCCCTGAAAGTCACCATAGGGGAGGCAAGTAGATAAGATTGAGTATGAAATCGTGGATACACAAGCTCTGATCCACTCACACCATCTAGAGGTGAAACCAAACTGCTGCAGCATCCTCAATATATCAGAAGATTTGGATATCTCTTCCTTTTCTGCTTCCCTTATACTTTCTCGAATTCTTCCTTCAGTGCTTCCAATGCTTGCTTCCAAATTTTCCGAAGTTCAAGTCTTGCTTGAATTCTTTAAACAGATATGACTTCGGTTAAGGCCTACAATGATCACCCCGGTGGAGAGCAGGCTTCTCCTCCAATGATGACGAACTTCATTCTTAGAGCACAAAAATTTCAGCAAGGAATATGACTTTGAGTCTCTTCTCCTTGCTTGGGAGTTGTCAAGAGATGATTTGGACCGAGGCCTAGGTGTAGGATGGACACCTGGGTGGAGATCGGGACTTCTCTTCAAAAATGATGATCAGATGCTCGAGCGGGCTGAACTGCCTTTCTCTTACTTTAAACTGAGATGCTAACAGAGGATTCTCAGTCCAGCTTCTTTAATGCTTGCTGAAATGTCTTCCAGAGATCTAAATCCTACTTTCCTCTTCTAGTCTAGGTTTCGTTCCCCAAACGGCATTCGAACCAACCTTGGGAAATGTCAAGCTGAAACCTCTTTACCCATTTTCAATCAAGGACCTCTTCTCCTTTCCTTCTTGCTGCAATCTTCTTTGGTGCTGGCTGAAATGGTTTTCCGAAGTTTAAGAGCTCTCTCTCTTCTCTTGACCGACCTCTATCTTTGAAAGAGACCCGAATAATGGTAGGTGGCCCCCTTTGCAAATCAAATTCTTTTCGAAGCTACCGGCCGAATTCCACTTCCTCTTTCATGGCTTTCACATTATCCAATAGTGATCATAAGTGGTGGTACTTTTTAGTGAAAGGTAGGGTTCCAAACCTTCAGCCCATTAGCAGAAGAAATACTCGAACAACTAGATCAGAATGAATGGTGGTATCTGGTTCCCACGGGACTGCCGTAGCTTTACTTAGATAGGGCTTGACGTCGACTTTTTTCTTTTCGTTCTTGTCATTGTCCGTGGACTTCGATCGGATCCCTCTAGACATAAGGCCATCCGTAAAGTCAGCCTACTAATTAATGATTGACTAAAGGCTTTTTCCGTGTCGATTCTGACTGTGACTATGCCCCAGCCAAAAAAGCCTATTTCTGCTTGCCCGCCCAAGCATTAAAAATGAGGAAAGAAAGAATGAAAGCAAGCCACTCGTCTCCAACACCGGATCAGGAGTTCCGGAGAGCCCCTACCCTACGGCAGATCCGCTAGCTCCACTCCTCAGTCCTATTTCGTTCCCTCCTTCTCGTAAGTAGGTAGGTACGATCGGATCAATACTATATCGATATCGAGTTTTTCTTCTTTGGAAAGTGTTAGTTAAGTCAAGCCAAGCGATTTCATTCTGAGCTTATAGAATCTCACTAAGAAACAACCCTTTTTCTCCTGTATTTAAGATTTGTAACAACCTTAAAGTGAAAGGCAGTAGTCAGTTTCAAGCCCTTAACTTCTTCAAAAGAGCTACACTCTCTTGTTGTTTGATGGTCAGGTGGCTTTGCTTAGAGAAAAAATCCCTGTTTCTGGTGCAACTCTTATATAGTATAGAAAGCGAGAGTAAAGTCAAGCTTTTTAGTGGAAAGGAGTCGAAGAGAAATCCCTCTTTCCGGAATGCGTGCGATGCGCGTCTCTTCTTTTTGGGAGGAATCTTTCCTTCTTGTGCCGGCGGCGCGGTAAGTTCAGTACTCTTGGGCGACTCGACTTTGGAGAAAGTTCCTCTTGAAAGTCCTGCTTTGTAAGTGAAGCAAGTTAGGTTATTCGCTCTTTCTTTGTTTGAGTAGGCTTTTGGGCAGTTTAGCTCTAAAGGTCACCTTTGGATTCTTAAGTAGGGGGCACTCGGGATAGTTAAGTCAAGCTAGTTCAGTTATCGGTCGGTGGATCAGAGAATACATCTCCAGTTTTGGTAGTCGTTCCAGCGGCTTAGCTTAGAAAAAACTCCTTATGTTTCGAGCGTTTATAGGGCGTTTAGCGAGCTTAGAGAATCAAGAAATCTATCTCTTTCAGGAGAGCGGTACGACTATTTTAGGTTAGAGGAAGGTCGAAGAGAGAATTGCTTTCCGGGCTAGTCGGGTAGGCAAGTGCGGGTGGCTTTGTCTTTTCGGAAGATAGTAGGCAGGGATAAGAATGCTTCTTATTAAGAATTAAGAAAGGGCAGAAAGATCCTAGGGTAACCAGAACAGGAAGAGCATAGGTCTGGTTCTTGCTTTAGTTTCTTTCTTGCGCACTCAACCATCCACTGGTCAAGCTCTGGACGAAGCTCGCGCTCGGCCTCTCGGTGACCCTTTCTGTTTCGTTAAGGAGACTTGTCAACGGTGGCGGTTCGCAAAGCGGATCGTTCCCCTTTATCTTGAACGACAAGTGTCACTGCCCTCCTGGTCCACACTGGGTCTGGCGGAGCGATGTCACGACTGTAAAAAAAATCACTAGTTTTGGTGAGGCACGACTCGGGGGAAGAGATAGATCCAGCTTTTAGTGCGAATCCATTCGTTTCTATTCCAGTAGAGAAGCTAACGGGGGCTATTCGTAAGTGCTAAAACCGACCCCCTACTAACGTGAAACCGACATTCCAGGTCCAGGACCCGTTCCCCCCGCCGTACCCGATTCTTGCTTTCCACTATTCCCAGCTCTGATTCACCTTCGGCTAAATCAAGTTGCTTTTCTGCTTCTCCCCTTCGTCTTTTGAACCAGAGTTCTTTACTCGTGCTGCTTAGCTGCCGGTGACCACTTCAAGGAGTGTACTTTCTAAGCTAAGTGTAAATGCCTATTAAACTATTGCAAAAAAGTTTCCTTAAGAAGTCCTGCATTCTATCTATAATACATTCAACCTAGTAGGAAGAACTTCTGATCCATTGGCTATCCTACGTGTAGGCACAGGTGTAAGAACCGCGGAAAGAGATTCACCTTGGCGCTACTATTTTGCTATAACAAGGAACCAGCTAAAACGCTGCGCTGGCCTTTGAGACTGAACTTCGATGCCCTCGCCTGACGCAGCCCCCTTCTGCTACTGTTTTCTTGTTTCGACCCCCCTCGCACTCTTAGATCTCGCTAATGATCTCACCATTTTATAGTCGTTTTATCGAGTAGATATGGAAGATCACCATTTCTCACTTCTGGATATTCATATTATCTTTCGGAGCCTGAGCTGATCCGAATTCTGTAGTATATCATCCATATTTACCTACCTTGCTTGAAAGGGCGGAAATCCTCTTCTTCTAAGCTATGGTTTCATAATTGTAATTTGCTGAAACAACAACATATGTCTCCGCTCCGCTGTTTATTATACTTGCTGGCTCATCGCTGCCTACAGAGACGGGGTTCAGCCTCCTGGTCTGGAGAACAACCCTAGAAGAAAGAGGAAAGCGATAGCTTGATTTAGGCCTAGGCCAAGGCTGGTACCTAATTTTAAGTTGAATCTAAAGCTGAAGTTAGGGCTGGAGCCTGAGTTGGTGTTGATGTCCTAGAGTAGCGAAACTACAAGTGAAGGGGCGCTATCCGGAACCCTTAAGGTCGGGGACAATCTGCTTCGATTGGGCCTTGCAGGCAGACAGGCTAACTTGTGGAGACGAAATGGAATCCTATATAAGTGAGAATGGCGAGTCCCGAGGGAGACAAGCTGAGCTAACAAGCTGGCTGAATATATCATGGGATGCCCGATTTGCGATTGAGCTAGCCGATAACTAGCTGATAAGTAGGATGATCTCTCAGGTCTGGCATGAGCCACTCCATTCCTACTTCCACTCAACAAAAAATATAGGATTCTGGGGCCCTACCTCCAGAGTGGGATATGGAGGAGTGCGTACGGCTATTTCGGACCAAAGGGGGCCGGGCCAATAAATAATAAGTAAGAGAAGTAATAAAGGGGAGCCACACCCGGGCTATGAGCTATTGGGTCCTTTTCTTGCCGCAAGGGTTGAGTTCGCTAGCCATTCAATCCGATCTTCCCTTCGCATGGCAGAAGAGCGCGGCTCGAGACTACTCTAACAATTGAAAATGAAAGGCAAGCAGGAATTGAACCCGGCCAGCGCTGATGAGTAGTGATCCGATGTTTGATCTTGTCAATGGGTTGATGGCAAACTTCTCTTTTTTCCCACCCGGAATAAGATAGAATTGGGGTGGATGTTGACTGCTTTATCTTAGGGGTTCTCTACCCTTCTAATTTCATTCTCACCCTACCCGTATTGAATGAAGGTTGGTATGAGCATGAAAACTGCGATTCAAGGTTGTCCTTACCATACCTAGCTGAGGGAAGGATAGAGGGATGGAGCCCCATCAATGAAAGAAGTAAGGCTAGTCGATTTCCAAGATTTTAGTAGCTCAGGTAAGGTTCCCGGGATTGGAGTGGCTCGGGTCGGGGCTGGACGGAGGATATCCCGATTATGATCCCTATGGGGCTTGTATCGAATCTATATCTCCGACTGACTTCAGTGTCTGAGGATGGCGCTAGTATTCGCTAAGGAAGTCTTATGGTGCTATCTAATCGTCTCTAGTTTATGGCCCTATCATGCCATGATGGGATTGGTCTTTACACTTGCAATGGTATCAAGATAAGGTTATTCGTATGCCACCATGATTCCCTTTAAGAGTTTAGTATCGGATTCTAACCTAGCATTGGTACCCGTTGCGTATGTTGAGCTAGTAACCCGAGCTCATGGACTCTGTTCATGGAGGTACTGAGCGAATCGACTACACGGAACAATCAAGCCCGAATTCCCCTGGATGGAAGGGAAGAATGTGGACAGATGGAACCAAAGAGGAGCTCCCCCTGCTTAGCGCAGGCTACATTTGACCCCTAGATCATGAAGAAGGTGTCCCCTACACCGGACCGGAATCTCCATCCCAATTGGGAACCACAAAAGTGATTATCAATGGCTGGTTGAGCTCAAGCTCCTGCTTCTTGGTCACCACAGAAGCCCTGCTGAACCAGAAGGAGCCCAAGAACGGCAAAGAACTAGATGGAGGGAAGGCCGAACTGATGGCTCACAAACAACTGCGGAATAGAGCCAAGCCAATCTCTGGAACTGCAACTGAAGCTGATAATGCTGGAACCAACACTGGCCAGAACATGTAGGGAGCTACCTGAAGGGGGAACCCAACTGGGGACTCCAAAAAATAGCTGGAAAGATTCATGCATGTCCGGGGTCTTCGACAAGAACTGGAGCACCGGGACCATCAATGTGTACGAATCTCAACGGTGCAATAAGGAGCTGGAGTCAAGCACGTGAGAAACTACCAGGTCAAGGAGCAATGATGACTCTTTTTGCCTGATCCGAGGTGACCCACCAATGAGGTAAATGGGACCAAGGTAGACCCTATAGACTAAACCCCTAGAAGAAAGGTGCTTATGTCGATAGGGGAAAGTCCGCAGGAATCAAGGTATAAAGGGACCCTTGAAGACCAGCACGAGGTGCAGTATACAATGTAGCAAATGTGACTGACTGAGACAACAATGGGTGTGGAAGGCAATGATAGATGGACTACTGATTACTTCCCTTGTTCAGAGCATAATGGCAAGGTTGACCTAGCAGCAATGGAATACCACTGGGGGATTCATGGCCAAGATTGAAGCAGAAGGACAACATGGGACAATTAATAAGGTAGACACAACTGAAGGCCAGGACTCAACAAGATAAGATCATAGAGGCATAGGAACTATGACACGACTCAATGGGGGTACGGAAACAAATAGATTCCAAGACTCAAGAAAGGGTGGCTTAACGCAGATGCTCTGAACAAGGACAACAGGGGGTGCAAAGATATCATATAATATGAGTGTGCTGAATAAGCACAATCTAATTGTCCCAAAGGAAGGGATGGCTTGTAATCAAGGAGATAGGTGCCCCAGCATGCAACCAGATGGTGAAAATGGTAACAGTAGATGAAAGTAACCAGGGGGTGTGGGCTGGAGAACTAGAAAATGGATGGCTGTACAGGACAGTGGCTGCCCAATAGCATAAACTCCATGAAGTAGTAATAGCAGATTCTTTCTGTTAGCTGAACCGTGGGAGGCAAGAAAGATTGGAATTCCCCTTTAGTAGTTGGCTCGGCCAGAAGGATTGTTCGAAGGGAAGGAAGGTCGGATGAAAGTAACAAAGGAAGGATGGTCGGACCAGAGAACTATCTTTCTATCTTGTCGGAAGGAAGCAATATCAACGACAACCGGAAGGAAGGGGCCCAGTTCGAGAATTGTCGAAGTTAGGCTAGGCTAGCTATACTACCTTTCTTTAGCCTAGGGATAGCATCCTATAAATGCATTACCCATCCAAGGAGATAAGGTTAGCCGGTGGGGTGGCCAGGTATTAGCTCCAGCAGTTCAGGATGGAGAACCACAGCTGTCGGGATCTACTTCTATTGTCCCCGGTGGGCGGGAAGCTATCCCGTCCTGCACCCCCGGTTCAGGATGGCACGAGCACGAACTTGATATATTAACCAGCGACCCCAATGAGCAGGTGTGGAAGCTATGAAATTAGATCGACCGTAATGGAAGCGGCCAATTCGCGATAGACGAGTGGGTGAGTGTCACGGGGAGTAGTGGGGGCCCATCTGTTTCAGAAGGTCCGAAGATTCATTTCAAAAAAACAGGAATGTCAGAGCAGTTAGTCCGCATGTCCCTAACTACCTTGTTCCTGATTGGATTGCTTTCTTAGTGTGGCATCTTATCTTTTTGTTCGCTGTCCACTGGTGATATTATAAATATAGATAGAGAAAGAGGCTAAGCTAAGCCTACGTAACGCTATGGGAACAGCTTTTTTTGTCCGCTTTCAGCTATGCTATATAGATGCGCTACCTTGTGAAAGAAAACATCATATGTAAGTAAGTAGCATCTAGAATAGGCAGCTAAGAAAAGAAAATCGAGTAGCTTGCGGGCCGGTCGTCATTGCACACTAGCTGGTCAGTGGGGGTAAGGAGAGTGTTCCGTTGGTGTTCTCAGTCTCAGTGCGACCTTGCTTGGTCAACAAGGGGATCAAAATGTCCCCCATCAATAAAGTGAGGGCTTTCCGGACCTTCTCCACCTCCCTTTTTCTTTCTTTTTTTCCATGCTTTCCGTTGGTCAACAACCAACCACAACTCACTATAATTCTTCACTACTCCTACAGGCTTGACGGAGTTAAGCTGTCTGGAGGGAATCATTTTTTCTCAATCAAGAATGCCTCAACTGGATAAATTCACTTATTTCACACAATTCTTCTGGTCATGCCTTTTCTTCTTTACTTTCTATATTCCCATATGCAATGATGGAGATGGAATACTTGGGATCAGCAGAATTCTAAAACTACGAAACCAACTGGTTTCACACCGGGGGAACAACATCCGGAGCAACGACCCCAACAGTTTAGAAGATATCTTGAGAAAAGGTTTTAGCACCGGTGTATCCTATATGTACTCTAGTTTATTCGAAGTATCCCAATGGTGTAACGCCGTCGACTTATTGGGAAAAAGGAGGAAAATCACTTTGATCTCTTGTTTCGGAGAAATAAGTGGCTCACGCGGAATGGAAAGAAACATATTCTATTTGATCTCGAAGTCCTCATATAGCACTTCTTCCAATCCTGGATGGGGGATCGCTTGTAAGAATGACATAATGCTAATCCATGTTCCACACGGCCAAGGAAGCATCGTTTTTTAATCTCATTATGACTTGGTCGTTCGGAAGAGATTCTTTCTCGATCAGAATAGTGGAATGAAAGGCACTACAAGAAAGATATACCCCTTTTCAAATCGCCCCGCAAAGACGGACGTTCAGAAAGGTTATCGAGATTATCAATCGCTCTTTTTAGTGGGGAGGAATAGTGCGGGAAGGGAGCAAGACCAAGCCGAGCCACTAGGAGAGTAAGCCCTTCACACGTGTCAAGTTGAATAAATGAATGCAGCCTCAACCAGAGAGATCAACCCGCGCCGCCTTTGATTTTAGGCCGCCGGCGGCGCAGAACGCACTAATCCGCGACCTGCAAGTTTTCCGAAACCGAACTGAATAGAATTGTTACTTTCCAAAAATGCTTGCTGAAAATCAAAGAAAGAAGGTCCATTTTCCCACGTAGTTCGTCGGTCAAACCAACGATTCTCTTCTCAAAGTAATAGAGAGATCTTTTTCTACTTAGACACTTCTATCAATGCAATGAAAGAACCATCCCTTCCTATTTGTTTGTCCTGTCAGATAGAAAGAAATTTAGACCCCAAAGAGCCCTTCTTTACCACTTTAGGGGGTGGGGGTGAAGGGGGGTTTACATACAACCGAGGCAAAGTGGTTTATGATTGAATCTCAGAGGCATTCTTATCATTTGGTAGATCCAAGTCCATGGCCTATTTCGGGTTCACTCGGAGCTTTGGCAACCACCGTAGGAGGTGTGATGTACATGCACCCATTTCAAGGGGGTGCAACACTTCTCAGTTTGGGCCTCATATTTATCCTATATACCATGTTCGTATGGTGGCGCGATGTTCTACGTGAATCCACGTTGGAAGGACATCATACCAAAGTCGTACAATTAGGACTTCGATATGGTTTTATTCTGTTTATCGTATCGGAGGTTATGTTCCTTTTTGCTTTTTTTTGGGCTTCTTCTCATTCTTCTTTGGCACCTGCGGTAGAGATCGGAGGTATTTGGCCCCCAAAAGGGATTTGGGTTTTAGATCCTTGGGAAATCCCTTTTCTTAATACCCCTATTCTCCTTTCATCCGGAGCTGCCGTAACTTGGGCTCATCATGCTATACTCGCGGGGAAGGAAAAACGGGCAGTTTATGCTTTAGTAGCTACCGTTTCACTGGCTCTAGTATTCACTGGCTTTCAAGGAATGGAATATTATCAAGCACCCTTCACTATTTCGGATAGTATTTATGGTTCTACCTTTTTCTTAGCAACTGGCTTTCATGGTTTTCATGTGATTATAGGTACTCTTTTCTTGATCATATGTGGTATTCGCCAATATCTTGGTCATCTGACCAAGGAGCATCACGTTGGCTTTGAAGCAGCTGCATGGTACTGGCATTTTGTAGACGTGGTTCGGTTATTCCTATTTGTCTCTATCTATTGGTGGGGAGGTATATGAAGGAACGAAAGAGTGGATTGAGGAATGAAAGCTCGAAGACAAAGAGAGCCGGGCTTTTCCAAAGAATTACTGCAGCTTTTCCACTCCCTTTGATTATCATATACAAAAAAGTCTCTTCCACTTTCCTACCAAATCTCTCTTTATTTTGGCACATAAATGAAGGGATCGAAGAGATTATGGCAGATTATGTTCACCAAGAAATGACCCGAAATTTTATCTTGGTTTATTTGAGATTGTTCCTTTTAATCGTAATCAAAGATGTTTTCTTGTCTCTCGTTTCTTTTCCGAACAAATCGAAGAACCTAATGGATCGAACTTTCACTCCGGGTGATGACTGGATCGCCCCGGCGGGGTACCTCTGACTCAGAGTGCCCTGAGAAGCGCCGCACTCCAATAACGGATCCTTTTGTAGGTGATGGGGCAGAGCGTTCCCCGGTCCCCCTTGGCAATAGTCTCGTTTATTATGTTATGCCTTGATGAGTGGGGGAGGTAGCTGAATTAGGATATCACTATTGGCAAAGACGGAGCAGGAAATTGCGATCCTAAATCAAAAATCTTAATATGGTCAATTTTGTCAGATTGATCCTTATACCTCAGCTCGGTAGTTCCGTAGCAGGTTTTTTCGGACGTTTTCTAGGATCAGAAGGAACCGCTATAATGACCACCCCAGAATTTATCCTTCCTTTATTCGTGCTTGTTCTAATTTTAACTATAATTTATCGAATTCTACTTTCGAAAAAAAAAAAGAGTTTTCTTCTATTATTCCTAATTTTTATTTTAGTTTTCTTTTTATGTTGTCTCTTTCGCTTCTTCATTTTAGAAAAGATTGTAGCTTTTTTAGGAGTGACAACAGCCTTATCCACTTTGATTTTGAATGTTTCTTGTTCTGGATCGAATTCGAATGTCCATTCAGGCGGAGAATCCGGGGAAATAAGTCTTCCTCCCTTGGAGTCTTCCTCCCGCCCCGAGTCCTCGTCTGGTTCTACTTCTCTTGAGAATCATGCCTCAAGCTCAGAAAATACAGAAAAAGACTATTTCCCCCCTTCGTCACAATTTTCGTCCCCATCTACTTCCACGTCCACTCCCGAAAACCAATCCATTGATAGTTCTCCCAACACCGAGCAGAAGGAGAGCTTGGACTTTCTCTCGGACAAACTGCGAAGCTTTTGGAAGACTGAAATAATTAGAGCCGTACACGAAAGATTAGCAGAAATTGATCCACAAGGGAATATCGGACGGATTCGCGACGGAGAAATCGTGGATGCTTTGAGGCTCGATTCCCCCCTTCGAACGAGGCAAGAAATGGAAGACATTTTAAAAAATGTTTGGAAAAGACCATGGCCAAGTTACGAGGAGGCCGATAGAACCTCCATCTATCCCCGCATATGGGACCTTCTCGAAAAAAACAAAAGCCCGGGAAACTCAAGTGGATTACTGCACTGACACCAACGAAGATACTGTACTGAATGACTTGATCGATCGTACTAGATAGTATAAGATAGACCATAAACCTTTCATACGCAATTCCTCGATCCATTCATTAATGCGCAAGAGAAAACGATCCATCAGACTAGAGGGAAGTTGGTCTTTCTCAACGTGGTGTATAGCACGAAAATCCATTCACAAGGTTTCGCTATAATCAAGTGTCAATGGTGTGGCACACGTACTTGATCGAGTGTTTGCCCGTGAGACTGAAATGAAAGAAGGATTTTATTACCAACGTCGGGAAAGATGGTTATGGAAAGCCTATCATGACATCGTTTATCGCGGTTCATGTGTGGCTGCTCGCTCTTGCCTTTCCTTGTCCAACTGCCCGCGATTGAGAGAAAGATTTATCCTAGTAAATGCAACCCTCTGTTTATGGTAGAAAACAAACGTCCTTCTCGTGAACCTACATGACTTGGAGCTTAATCTCGATCTCAATCTAGACATTAAGTGCCCGGTCTTCAGTCTTCAATCGATTGCACCGTCTTGATCAAGTAATTCAGAGAGGAAACTAGAGTCTTCTTTCTTGCTAGGCGGATTAATGTTGTCAATAGTATGTTTCACAAATCATTAATCTTATTCTTACTTACTGAAACTCCTTCGCTTTTGGCTCTTCTCGGGAAGGGCTGGTCTGCTTGGGTAGCTCAATTCCAAAGCGTAGCTGAAGCACCTTTTTGGGGCTAGGCATAAAAGCTTTCGCGGAATAGGAATAGCGAATGCAGGCACAAGATAAAGGGTAATTTACCTTCTGGGATGAATTCTGTCTTGCCGGGACGTTTTCTAACTTTAGGAGCACACATTGGCTAATTCCATCGAGTAGGTCTTTTGTCTAGATCTTCTCTTTATCTTTCTCACCCATACCACCCTATTTAGATTTAAGTGCACCGCTTCCTTTATAGATAGATAGTAGCTGACCGAATGACCGAGCCCTCCCGCCGTCGCACAAAAAAGCAGTGGCAGGCAGGTAACCGACTAAAGACAGCATTCCCAGTACGAGCAACGAAAGCCATTAACGGCAGTTTCCCAGCTTACCTTACTACCGGTTCTTTCTTAATCCAATCCTGACGTAACTCATTTTCTTTTGGTGCTTATTGCCCATCCCATCCAGCTATGCTAGTCCTTTCTTTCAACCGGAAGGAGATTAGTTGTAAGCCGCTTGGGAGGAGGAAGTCCTATCTGAAGTTAGGGTCCTAGCTCAACAGAAAGAAAGCAAACTCATAATAGCAAGGGAAAACTAGAAGGGAGACTACCTTAAAGAACTAACAGCGCAGTAAGCGAAGTTAAGATACCATCCTTAACCTAATTCCTCTATCTATCCTTAGCTCTTACCCTAGCAACAGGAACAAAAAGAACTCCTACCTCAGCTATTCTTATCTGTCTTTATCTAAACTAACCTGAAAGAAGTCCTTACTAAACTACCAACACAGGAAGGAAGGTAAGCTGCATCCCTATAGACAGGAAGAGCAGACTATCAGCGGAATACAAATAATTAGGACACTCAATAGTCCGCTACTCCTATCTATCTGAGGATAGATAGAATTTCCTGGGTTTCGAGAAGGAATTATTATCGCTTAGCGCTTGTGCTAAGGAAGAAAAGTCTATCGATATTTACCCTATGTCAACAGCCATGACCTCAAGTACATCAGGATGCACAGAAAATGTGAGCTTTCTGGTTTCGGTGGAAGGAATGGCTTCTTTCTTGCCGGAACAATAACACCGGTTACAGGCGCGTAAAGCTTGCCTGCTCTTTTGGAGTTGATGAGCTAATTCCCCGATCACTAGGGCACAATATTGAATTATAGGGATTAGTACCTGCTTCGAATGAATCTTGTGAGGGGGTCTGCTCGAAGAGCATAAAGCCCGAAATGTGTACCGGGGGGCAGATCTTTCTTGGGATGAATAGCGTAATTTCTCAACATTGCCAGGTGAAGAGTCCACCTCTATTACGCGGAGAAGTTCAAAAAGATGTAAAGATTCGAGCTTCTGGTCATAAGAGTGCTCTCTGGAACAGCCAAGGACTGAAAGCAGGAAGAAGGCTGGGCTGACATTAGCTCTACAGAAGTACAGGCCTACCCTAATTATCATAGATAGGCGTACTTCGAAAGCTTATAGGCTTCGATAGAGCGATTGGAATCTGTGACTCATCAGATGGAGGGCCAGCATATCAACAGAAAAGGACAAGCCCTGCCCTATTCTCTACTCTTAAGTTAAGTGTATCAACATGGATAAAGACATTCGCTAGAAGAGAAGGCATTCTAGCCAGCTGATCAGAACATGGCTACGTTGTTCAGAGCCGGGCTTCTCATTCCTCCACTTCTCTCATCTCGCTTGTCCGAGAGTGCTTCGGATGCTGTATTCGACTTGATTGATGCTTTGAATAGCGCAATTTCTTTTGTACCCAGAATCTTTAGAGATCCGGTTCACTTTCCTTTCTTTCTGCCACGTATTGAATTCATTCTAACTACTGAGATCTCTCACTCTCAGGTAATAGAAGGGCAGGAGAGGGAGGAGCGACTGGGCTTGGGCTCTCTCGATCCATAGCAACTGGGAGAGGGGATGGCGGAACTTAAACCAGTACTTGTCTGGCATGGCCGGTTTAAGAATTCCTTATAGAGATAGAGCTAGAAGCGCGGTTAAGCTATCACGCTTAGTGACTTCAACAAACTAGCACCCTAGGGAAGAATCTTGGTCCAACCCGAAAGGAGTGAAACAGCTTGACCATAGGGAAAGGAAAGCTACTTTAAGAATAAAACCGAGGGGTTTCGTCTTTGAATAGTTACCCAGGAAAGCAAGATGCTATGGAAGGAGGGAAACCCGCTAACTACGATTTCATAGTTACCTTACCCTGGTAAACCCGACACCCATGAGGATATCCGGGGCATTGTCCTCACTTTCGGGAGAAATGCACGACTTGATAGCTCATCCGCAGCCCTTCTCTTGCTCGGGCGATAGAAGCACACTCCAGAGACCTGCCCACTTAGTGACATAAACAAAGAAGCTCCCTGGGGCAAGGAAAGTTAGCCACCTCTTTCACCCTCGGAGGGGTTTCCTTCGATAGAGGATTGGTAAAGGCATTACTACTATATTACTTGGCAGGTTTAAGAATTCTTCCACCTCGAGGGATCGATGTGGGAAGGGGACTTTCCACTATATGAGCTAGGAAACCCCGTCTTTTGAATGAATTAACAAATCTTTTCCCTCCGTGGAGTGAGATCATCACGAGAAGGTTTTAGAAAACCCGGGATTTTCGCTTAAAGACCGATTTCTCTCCGTAGACTCAGATAAAAATCGAATCGTTTTGAAAACACCGTCTTTTTGGCTTAAAAAGACGCGATTTACGAAAGAACAAGAACAAAGAAGAAGCGGGGAAGCCTTATTCAATCAACTACAATAAGAAGAAGGACAGGCCTGCACCTAGGAATAAATCCAAAACGTCGAGGGATCGGCTTGGCTCACAACCTATTATTTATATTACACAATTAGTTGTGGACATAGTAAACCTCCTACTAAGAGAGGGAGACCAATCTCCAGGAAAGGGGAAGCTACCTACCCTTAAGAGCTAGGAGCACTCTTAGGCGATCCTGCTTATTCACGTGAGCAAACTAGATCCCGTGGGGTAGAAAGGGCGGACCCTTGGCCTTGGGGACAAGAACAAATGGCGCGAATGAGCAAGCAGCCTTCTTTATTGAGCGGGAAGTACAGGAAAGGCCCTGCTAGGTCTAGACTAACAAAGCCCAACCCGCCTTTTTCATTAGCTGCTGGAGAAAGAAAGCGTAGGGTGTGGTCTCTCAATAGACTAAATTAGGTAGTCCTGGGGCGAGACCCCCTTAGCCGAGCTCTTTTATTAATAGATCCGGGCTTGGGGTACCTTTATCTCAACTGTCAGTACAGGGCAGCTATCCATAGCCTACCTAACAACAACCCGAACCACCCCTATTTATTAGTTATTAACAGCAGAGCCCCGGAGCTCGGAGAGAGCTACTACTAACAGCTGCAAGCGAGCAAGAGCCTTTGCCTTTCTTCGCTATGTAAATAGAGGGCCGGAATAAGTGCCAGACCCTCAACAAAAGAATGGATTAAGGTGATAGAGTGTTATCAGGAGACGCTAGCCTTCGGAATTGAAAA
>Ga0115851_100370_pt1 | contig 18838 bp, 22 predicted proteins | sample InSIn2gowninarea_FD_83865 | JGI IMG/M metagenome (GOLD analysis project Ga0115851, IMG submission 83865)
TTTAAGGAGTGAATATATGGTGTTGCCCTACCTTAAGAGTTTGATCAATAAAGTGAATCATTTCTATCTATATTCAGATCTTGTTATTTCTTGGGTTTATTTGCATTGTCTTATATTTTCATATCAGATCTATAACAGACTGGACCAAATCTACATGCTGGTATAAGGATTTTTTCTTGCTCAAGATGTCCAAGACCATAAGTGGGTTTAGCTGGTCTCATAAGACTCATCATTTCAGTTAATCTTGGGTCTTCTCCTTCCAAAGTAATTATCTCATGCATCATAAGGACATGGTCAGAATCCTGCTCATGAAGAAAAGGGATCTCCGAGCATTTAGGATTGGCGCATGGATTTACTGAGGTTGAAGGAGGATCTATGCCAGATCTGGGATTATGATTTGCATGAATTGTAGTTTCATCAAGCGTAAGTAAATTGACAATATTTTGGCACTCTAAACATTTAACTTCTAGAGAAGCGAAGTTAACAATCTGTGCAAATTCAAAAAGAGAAATATGTTTACAGGAAGAAGAACTATAACATGCAGTATCTATAGTGGAAGGATCTTTGTAATATTTAGAACTCTTACAGGCTTGTCCAATACCTCGGCGATAAATAGTGGACCTTCTGGGAAAGGATAAAACTGCAGAAGATTTGTTTTCTTTGATGTCAGCTGAGGTTATTCTTTTTGGAATGAGAGGCTTTGGGTTATTTACTACCTAGTGTTTAGGGAAAGTTAGATCTTCCCAACATATTGTTTGATGTTCGATTTTCTGATTCTTAGAATCAGTTAGAACAACAATGCTAGACTTGGAGTCTCTACTGGGAGTGTGGCAAATGGTTGGCCATAATGTATTGGTATGATGGAAACAACCTTTAAACGGTATGGCAATATTATTTCTCTTTTGGTGCATATCAAAACCAGTGGCTTGGATCTGAAGTTGTAAAATTTGGTCAATGGTTTCATCAAAAGTATAGATGGAGAAATTCAGATAATAGTCAAAATAAATCGGGCCATGAGAAAGAGGAGCAACTATTCCGCCAATCAAGGAATCATTATACTTGTTGTGTGTAAGGTCACAGACAGTGGCTAGCACAAAAGTATTTAAACCTTGATGTGTTAAAGGGTTGATTCCTATCCTTATGCATCCTAAATTTAGATATTTAATATTCAATCTTTTGGCCTTTGCCTACAAAGCTTTGGGATCTAGTAAAGGGATGGTTTGGATATTATCAGAGTTCTCTTGTATTTGGCTAACAGACTCTTTTATGTTGATCCTAGTGACAACTTTTAAATGAAACATAGAAATATCATTATAGATTTCTGAGGGAGCTATGGAAAGTAATTCCCACTGGGCAGACAACTGAATTTCTTCATATTCAAGTTCAACTTGGTTTAAAACACGACTCAAACTTGAAGAAAACATATCTCTAAGTGGGTTTTCTTCAACCAAAGATTCTCTCTCTTCTAGTTCACAGAAAGATACAGATTTCCGAATGAGTCCATTTTATATGAGTTTTTGGAATATAATACCGACCTTTTGAACCAGACGTTACTAGCACTAATACCAATTTTAAGCAGGGGCTTCTGTCACAAGCTTGTTACTTGCTGTGTCTCTTTGTTTATCTTTGTGAACCAACTCCTGGTAAACTAGTGGTGAACTCAGTGTGAACCTACTTAGAACTTTCACACTCTCACGGCCTCAACAACGACTTCCTCACCTAACAATGGCCTTGGCGTCCCTTTGTTCCTTTGATGAACCTCTGATGAACTTCTTGTGAACTTCGAATGAAGGTTCAAAGATAACTACTACCACAACAGACAATATAGATGCACAAGGTATTCAAATGCAGAATGGTATGCTCATGTTATTTCAAAAAGGATTTCAGAAATTTTTACAGAGAGATTCTTTATCAGAGATTGACTATCTTTGCATTTATCGGACTTTATGCTGTTCGCAAGGAACAAGCAATACCGAAGGATACCTGGCGAAAGATAGGCTCTACCTCAGAATATGACCTAACTCAAACTTGATGACTTCTAAAATGATCTGGCCACTTTAGGTTCTTACCAGTGTCGAGCACACTTATACGCAGGCTTCTCAGATCACACTGACTCTCTATGACTTTCTAAGACCGAATGCCTAGACAAAGAGCCTTACCCTCATTATATAGAAAATGGGAGGGGAGAAACATTCCTGTAGGCCATCAGTCGACTGACCGAAAGGTGGATAGAATCATTGCTTTCGGGTAATGCCAGAGCGACATCTGCATAAGTTTCTAGTCTGGAAAATATTACAGAGATTTCCGACAGAACAAAGTGGATGCTTTTTCATCTATCAAAGCCCATGAGAAAAGACATAAAAGTAAAATGGATGAACTGTTTACACAGTGGAAGCTTTAGTACAACAAATCCCACAGGAAATCTGGCCACAATTTGGTCCTTGTGACTGGACGTCATAATTACACTATGGATGCTTTTATGGAAAGCCCATGTGAACCACCAGAACACAATAAGCTTTGGGAATCTATTTCTTTTTTACAATAATTCATCCCAGGCTTTGGTAAATATCCTGCAGACAATCATTGGTTTACCCAAAACAATTTGATGTTTAACTTTGGTTAAAACTAACCACTCCAAATGTTCTTTCATATATTCTTTGAGTGAATAGTTTTCATCATGAAATGGCAACCATTTGCCAACTGTCATTTCTTTGATAGTTCTATAAATGGGATGAAAACATTCTCCAATGTTTTGCTCAAAGCATAAATCACAATGTTTTCTGCAATATGACTCATGGTATATGGGATCCATTGCAGTTCAATTCACACCATAGTCACGTCACCAGTCTTGGAACCATTCCATTGATTGTTCCGCTGGAAAGTGCCTGTTGCACTAAACTTCAATTTTGTATAGTGAGTCTCTACTTTATCATCCACATTGAAGAAGTCCCAACATAATTTCTTATAACCTGCAAAATCATACACAGTGCCAGGAAAAATAATCTTTGGATCACCTTTTGGCCAAAGAGCAGCAGGATGGGTTGGCCAGTGTTTAGATCCGGTCCAAGTAAGATTTCTGGTACGATAGATACAAAAGTATTTTTCGTATATGCCAGTGCTGGCCCCTCCATTGTACCATATGCCAACAATATCATGAATGTTTTGTTGCAGAGCCACTTCTGCAATGTAGGCATCTCTTTGTGCTTTTTCGTAGATCATATCATGGATCCACTTACTTCTTTTTGGATATATTTTTCTTTCAAGTACAAGATGTTGGATGTTAGTATGTGGCTGCAAATTGGCATCTAGTACTTTTTTATTTCTAAGCTTCCATGTGGGTTTCCAATTCCTTTTGTACTCTTCCCAGTCCTGATCTTCTAGGATAGTTCGTAGAACCTCTTGCTTTTGGTTCTGGTCCCATTTAGTGACTATCATCATAACATGATCACGTGGTTCAATATATTCCCTGCTGAAAAAATCAGGGAGACTATTTTCTGCTCCTTTGATATACTCAACCTGGAAGTCGAAATTAGCAAAAATTTCTTGCCATCTGGCAAACTTTGCTTCTCCTGCTTTTCTGATGTCCTTTGTAAGGACCTTTTGAAGGGCTGATGCATCGGTTCTTAGCAAGAACAGTTTGTTGATGAGATATACCTCAAACTTTCTGATGCAATTCCAGGCTGCTTTAACTTCCTTTTCTATTGTTGAGTAATTTTGTTCAGCTGGATTCCAATCTCCTGATGCAAATTGAACAATTTGCTCAATGTCTCCATTCTTCTGCTTTAAGATGCTTTCCCATCCTATGTTGCTTGCGTCTGTTTCCACAATTTTAAATGCAAGATCATCAGCAACATATAAGATTGGCAGAGTTTTTCCCTTGGCCTTGATATTTTTCACTGCCTTAGTATGGACTTCTGTCCATTCTAGGGGGGTTTTTCTTTAATCTTTTATTCAGTATTCTTCTATCACTTGCATAGTCTTCATAGAAGTTACTGACATAATTGAGACATCCTAAAAACCTTTGCAACTGGTTTTTATTTGTGATGACATTAGGGAATTTGTTAGCAAATTCCAATGCATGCTTCTGTAATGAGATCTGTCCATTGGAGATTGTATGTCCAAGAAATTTGACAGTGGTTTGAAAGACCTCTATCTTTTTCTCGCTGAGGACAAGGCCTTTGTGCTTGACCACGTGTTTGAAAATATTTACATGTTTGAAGTGGTCTTCGATATTCTTAGAAAATATTAACACATCATCTATATACACAATAAGCCAATCAAAGTACGGCTTAAAAATCTTATCCATTACCTTCTGGAATTTGGATGGTGCATTCTTCAATCCAAAAGGCATCACGTTCCACTCGTAGTGGCCTGCTGGTATACTGAAAGCAGTTTTAAACTTGTCTTTCTCTACGATGGCAACTTGCCATAATCTTGCCTTTAAGTCGAACTTAGAAAAAATATTTGCTCTTGCTATCCTTCTGATCAAATCACCTTTGTGAGGTATAGGATAGGTGTCATCTGCTAGAACTGAATTCAGAGGTTTGAAGTTTATCACCAACCTTGGAATTCCTCTGATCTGTTTAGCTCTCTTGTTAACATAGAATCCATAATAGTTCTAGGGACTGTCTAATTCTCTAATAAGCTTTCTGTCAAGGAGCTTCTTAATCTCTTTTTCACAGAGATCTCTGTATTCTTTATTCATGGGGATTTCTCTACTCTTACAGGGTTTTCCAGTATAACCTTCTTTGTAAGGGAGCTCAATCGTATGCTGCTTCCTATGCTAGAATGCAATAGGCCCTTCTGAGCAGCATTCATCTTCAATTTGCTTTCTCAAATCCTCAATCTTTCTTTTCACCTGAGGATGTTTAAGTTGTTCTTCAACTCTAAGAGTGGATTTCAAATCTTTCAGATCTGATAGTTTAGCTTCAGCTTTGTCCAAATTTTGTACAATTTGGACCATTGTGGAAACTCATAGATTTGAAATGTATGGCAATTCAATCTTTTTCTTTGTCCATTTAGATGTGGGAACATAAATAAAATAATTAGCCTTGTTGTTATTCAACCTTATCGAGCCATGAGGTTCAATAAGTACCAGAAAGATATTTCCCAGTATGCAGTCTACTGGAATTTCTGCAACTGCAAACTTTAAATTAATGCAGTGTTGCTCAAAACGTATAGATGCTTTGGGCACTTCATATTTGAGCGTTTTGTTGCCCAAACCTACTACATTTCTTTTGGCAGACACCTAATACTTTGCTGGTATGGTCTTTATGTTGAGAATATTTGCCTCTGCTCCTGAATCAAGAAGCGCAATCAGCTCAAACATTTCTCCTCTAATGGAAATATTGACCTTGACATGGTGCTGCTGATAAGAAATGGTCAAAATCCTCATCTCTTTGAATCCAAAAACTGGATCTTTAACACCTTCAACAATTTCAAGGTTTTTATTACTGCTATATTGGGTGGTTTCCCATGGATGTTCCTCATCTTCTTTTCCTTCTTCTTTATTGACCACCTGCTTTCCATTCTTTAATTCTGCAATTTGGGATTTCATAGAAGAAACTTCTGACTTTATACTGTGAATCTCGTGACTCACTTCTCCCAAAGTAAGTGATCTCACTGGGTCAAGTTTTTCTGATGCTTTTGAAAAGATTTAGTGTTTCTTTCAAACGAAACATCAATAAACAACGATTTCTTACCTGAGTTTTTAGAAGCATTGGATTTGAGTTGGTCCATGAATGCTTCAATTAGGTGATTCTTCATTTCACCATCCTCCGTGGCGTGGATGTAAGATAAGATCTTTATCTCATCTTCTTCGGTTGCGCCCATCAAGACTTTTTCTTTTTAGGGCTTGGAGTCTCTCTCTGCTTCACTAGATTCACTAAAAATTTCTAAATCGGAATCATAGTGAATTTGGCAGGCACATTCTTTAGATTCAGAACAAGAACAAATTGAAGTATTAGAATCTGAATACTGTTTCATGTGAGCTTGGAGTTCTTTTCTTCAAACTGGTGCTGCTGAGCTAATTCTCTGATCACAACATTAGGGCAACGTTCTGCCTTATGAGTATCGGAACCACACTTCATACATGCATTGGTCACTAGTAATGATCCCATGAGACTTGAACGTGTGTCCATCATCGCCTAACCGCCCCACCGCTACACCATGTACTTGGCTGCAAAAAGGTTTCTATTGTGACTTATAACCGGCCCATCGTTGCACAATCTACTTCATTGCAAAAAGGATATTTCTATTGTGACTTATAATGATAGAGATAGAGGTTTAAATAAAACAAGGATAGGTTGGAATTGAGATAGAGACTATACGAAAAAAACGAATTGAAATAGAAACGAAGAGGGAAGCCGAACTGTGTTTCAAAAAACTGATTGATAAGTATATTATATATCATTGATAAATAAATTATATTTTTGTTTTGCAATTGTCTTATGCATTTACCATTGATTGAATTAAATAACAATGCTTTATAGTTCATATGAATGCATTCCAGTTGATATGAATGAAAAAGAAACTTCTAGCAATTTTTTCAAACAAAAGCAAACAATTTTCTCAAACAAAAGTAAAACGTTAGCTATTCATGAAAGTTTTAGTAGTTCATGCAAGTTACATTTGATATGAACAATAATATGAGACATACTTTTTAGACATATGCCAGACATCTTGCTTTTCAAGTTAGCAGTTCATGTAGGTTTCAAATTAGCAGTTCATGTAAGTTACATTTGATATGAACAACAATGTGAGACATACTTTTGAGATTTAAGCCATACATCTTTTCAGGTATGCCTTTTCATACCTGCTACCATAGACTACACCTTTTCATTTAGTTTGCTACCTTGCTACCATAGACTACACCCTTTCATTTAGTCTCTCAAAACCTTTCATCTCTCAGCACCAAATGAAATGACTTTTCATCTATGTTTTTGGAGAAGAATGCCTAGCTCCTAATGAGTTTAAGATGGATGGCGATGGTGGCAGGTGGAAGCAAGTAGGAGGCGATGTGGCATGTGTAAGTATGCTTTGTGGTAAGTATAAGTAGGGGAGGAATTAATATAAATGTTCAAATATTTTTTAAAACAATTTACACTACATAAAATCCTACGAATTAATGCTAGCTTTGAGGCTAGCATTAGTTGGAATTAGTTAATTTTTATGGTAAGTTTATTGATGGCTAGTCTCCAAAAACTTAAGATATTTCCCTTTTCCATTCAATAAGACCTCCAATATAATACCCAATCAAACACTCACAATTTTTAAAAAAATACTATTAAAATATAACGATGGTTTAAAGCTTTGGTTAAAATTCACTTACTAAAACAATTCAACGGAGAACTAATGCACTGTTAATGCATAACAATAGCTATATACCTACCTGGGCAGGGATAATAAGGCACTGATCAGAATACAAAGAATTTATATTGGTTATAGTGCATTTTTTCATTTATGTTTGTTATACAAACATCTCATTTGATATAAAGTCTAAAGTCAATAATGGAGAGGCAGTGAAGCGATGCAACACTAATAGTCAATAGTAAACATAGTGCCGAAGGAAGATTATTATGCGGAATGAAATTTAATATGTAAAAATTTAGTTTATTGTGTGGACCTCTGCACATTGAACTTCCTTTGACACAATAATATTTATGGAGTTGATAGCAAAACTACCATGCATCTTTTGACAGGGACAAATCAACACCCTCCTTCCACATGTGGCACTGAGGGATTAATGCATCTAGGGAAATGTGAAGCTGAACTACTAAAATCCATCTACAATGTCAAAAATCAACAAAATTCCATTTCGAGTTTAGTTAGATTAAAATTTTCATTTCTATTCCATCTACTTTAGAAACACACTTTTCAAGATAGAATACCATAGTGCCAATCAACAAAGTTATGTTATGGTGAGCTTCAAAGTCTCTTGAGCATCATTGGGAAACATGATAACTTTATATCTTTTCCAAAAAAAAAAAAAATCAAAGAGTGAGATTTTGGTGCTTATATTTTCATGGAGATAGAACAATATTGAGCTTCCCAAAGGTTATTGTGTAGAGGACCTTGTGTGGAAGACCTCCATACAATCAACTTCTACACAAGCATTGTCTATTCAATTGTGTGGAGGTATTTGTGCTTAAAATGTTCCAATTAATAATAATAGCTAGTTAACTATTATTAATAGTTAATTGATTGTTAATAGAGTTAATTAACATTAATTGTTACTAATTAATTAATAATAGTTAACTAACTAATAATTATGTTACAATAGTCATCTGAAAATTCTAGATGGGGTAATAAAGTTCGATCGAGACCACTCTCAAGCTCTCACTAGATGGTTTCCGAGCCCAAAACAATAGAATCGATTAATTAGTGGTAGAGGTAGGGACTATGCTACATCGCAACTATTAATCTCATTGTATTTTACATTAAGTGAGTTTTTTTAGATTGTCAACATTTTTTTATTTTTATTTTGAGAATTTAACAATAATAGAAATAAAATCATGTTTATGGTATATAGTTAGTAGGGATTTTAGCAAAACCATAGAGACTAGCTCCCATAATTACTAAGAAACGAACAAGGGTGTTAGACAGTGAATGTATCAAAGTTTTCCTAGCGATCTTTTGACCATGACATTCTTCAATTACTAAAAATATCGTATAATGGGTTTATGCCACATGTATGTGGAAAAACTCTCATTTCACTTTCTCATGTAGAGTTGAGGTGAAGGAGGCTCTATTGAGTGTGAAAGAGTGCAATGTGATGAGTTCTAAGGTTTATGTGGGGCTGTAGTCTTGTATTGTTACTCAACTCCATCTCTTTGAATAGGTTCATTATTTAACATTTTTACATCATACTTCAAAAGTTTTTCTTTTTGACTTCACCATTAGCTCTCAAAGAGGGATTTATCAATCAAGGTCAACTATTCAATTGCTAAATTTTTCTTTCATTTGCTTGAAATTTAATTAATTTATCTAGTCTAATGCAGATAAATTAAATTTTCTTGTTATCCTAAACTTATTTTGGGCATATTTAAGTTTGGTAATTACCAAGCTTGTTTTTTTTAACCAAGCCATGTTTTCTTTGGAACCTCATAACTTTTGAGCTAGGAGGTCATTTTATATAAACGAAAATTGGTAGGTTCATTTTTTCCTCATCTACCTTCATAGCCATTTCCCACTCATATTTTTGCCCTATATGGATCCATAGAGCCATTTTTTCCCTCTCCAAGCTGCATTTTTTTTGCTATCATGCTCTTTCTTAGGTCCCTATACTACTAGTGTAACCCCTTATTGTTATTAGTACAACCCCATTATTATATTGTTGTGCCCATGTAGTCCCCATATTGTTATTATTGTGCCATTACATTATTATTTTTATGTCAACTTTGATTATATTATGACCTATTAGACTCCTATACATAGAAAGGAGGTCTTGTCATTTGTATCATCCAAGAATTTTTCATTTGTGTAATGTAAAGGAGGTTTCCCCCTCGAAGAGGCTTATTTCTAAGGCATTTATCTTTTTTTCTATATTTTTGTGAGTTGGTTTCATAACATTTGGTATTAGAGCTTTGAATTCTAGGTTTGCGCTGCTCCAAACAGGTCATCAAGGAATTTTTGCTATAACTTTTTTTTTTTTCTGTGATGTTTCAGAAGATAGAAAAAAACCCATTTGCAATGAAATCGTTCTAAACTTTAGGTCTAAATTTCAGAGCTTGTCTCACTACATTTTCGGAGATATGATCTAAGGAAGTTAGGATTTTTGCAGACTCTCGAATTACATTCCAAACATGTGACCTAGGGAAAATCGTCATAAATTTTTGTTCTGAGCATCAGATTGAAATTTCGTATGACTTTTCAGAAATAGGACAGCCTCTAGTTTTATGTATATCAGTTTCAGGTACTAAGGTCCAAACAATGACACGTGGCACGTTGTACAAGTTTGCTCTATTGAACTAGTTTATAATCTGGTCACCGTGGGAGATTTGGCATAACTCTTCCTTAGAGAATCCAATCATGATCAGACTTGCAGGGTCAGAAAAAGGATTCAAAGGGCTATTGCAGGATGAGATTTCAGATATTAGAGATCCGCATTTACAGAGATATGACAGATTCAATATCGAGCTCATACAAAGTGAAAAAAAAGTGTGTAGTTTCTTTTTTTTTTTTAATTTTTTTTAATTTTGCATAAGATTGGTTTGAAAAATTAGTTTGAAGGAATTCAAAGGGAATAGTGAAGAATTATTAGCATTAAATGATGCTCTGAAGAAAGAAAATGGAAACACCTAGTAAGCAACCTGAAAGCTCTAGCATGACTCGTGAAGAACATGAAGAAATGCAACATGATATATCAAAATTACAAGACCAAGTACAACAAATTTCACTCTCACAAAAGATAACTGAAGCTAACATGAATGGCATGGAAGCTAATATGAAGGGCATGCAAGTTAAGATGGATGGTGTGGAAGATAAGATGGATGGAATGGAAGTTAAGATGAATGGCATGGACGCTAAGATGAATGGCATGGACACTAGGATGGAAGAATTTAAGATAAATTTGAATAAGTTGCTTCAAGAAATGGTTACTAATGGTGAAAGGGTAGTAAAGGAAACTCAAAATGAGAACAAAATAAATGTTAATCATGATTTCATAGACTCTAATGTTGGATTGAAGACCCACCATGTTCCAAAAACCAATATGAGGATGTTTGATGGCAAGAATCCCGGAACATGGATACTACAGATGGAACAATTTTTCGATCTCCATAATGTGCAAAACACACAAAAGGTACGTATTGCAACTTTATATTTGGAACCAAATCAGTTTGTATGGTATCGATGGCTTTTCTCTCGTAAACAAATTGTCACTTGGGCAATTTTTACAAAAGAAACGATAGCACATTATGAGGATACAAAAAAACAACACCTTTTTTAGCCAATTGATAAATCTCAAACAAAAGGGTTCAATGATGGAGCACATTGAGGACTTCCAAAAATTGAAAATAAGGGTAAAAGATATTCTAGAGGAGCATAAGATTGATGTGTTCATAGGGACTTTAAAGGATAATATCCAACATGAGGTTCACCTCTGGGAACCTGATTCTGATTAGAGAAGGCATTCAGGTTAGCAAGAAAAATGGAAAGCAAAATTATGGCAACCAAGAAGCCTACCGCTCACAACTATAAAGATGGAAGTGTTGTTTCCCCTAGCCTTCACTACAACAAAACAAGCAATTTGCGCTAGATTTAGCACCAGATTCTAGTGCATTTTTTTCTCAATTGGGATGAGCAACCTGGCGCTAAATCTGGCTCTATTGTACAATTTTTAAAGCGTCATTTTTTGCACCAAATTTTGCATCTTTTTTATGCCAAATTTTCCATCATTTTCTGCATCATATTTTGCACCAAGATTTTCATTTGGTTTTACAACAGGTTTTGCTTCTAGTTTTGTGCCTTTTTTTGCATCTATTTTTGCATCATTTTTTTCTTCCTCTTTTGTGGAATTCTTTGCTTCTATTTTTGTGTCATAATTTGCATCGATTTTTACACCATCTTTGACATCTTATTTAGCGCCTTTTTTTACATCCAATTTGTGCCAATTTTTGCATCTGGTCTTATGCCATCTTTTGCTTCTAATTTTGTACTTATTTTTACATATAATTTTGTGCCAATTTTTCTGCCTTTTTTTACACCATCTTTTCCATCCAATTTTGCACCATATGTTGAATCTGATTTAGTGCCAAATTTCGCATGCATTTTTGCACCATTTTGTGCATCCACTTTTGCATTTTATTTATCTCCCTTTTTTGCATCCTATTTTGCACCATATTTTGCATTTAATTTTGCATCATTTGTTGCATCCAATTTAGCATCATTTTTAACACCATTTCTTGCATCCAATTTTTCATCCTTTTGAGCATCTAAATTTGCATCCTATGTTGAACCATATATTGCATCCACCTTTGCATCCCATTTTGTGTCTATTGTTACGTTCACTTTTGAGCCATTTTTCGTCTACTTTTTCATTTGTTTTTGCACCAAGTTTTGAATGATTTGTTGCATCATTTTACATCCAATGTTGCATCTCAATTTGCATCCAAAATTAAGCCATTTTTATGCCCATTTTTGCACCATTTTTTCTTCTTTTGTGTCCAATTTTGCACCATTTTTTATATCCAAATTTGCATCCTTTTTGGTATCTAGTTTTTCATCCTTTTTGGCTTCCAAATTTGCATCCTTTTTTCTGCCACATTTTGTGTCCACATTTGCATCTCATTTTGCACCTAGATTTTAGTTGGAATTTTCATCTAGTTATGCATCATCTTTGACATCCTTGGTTTCACCATTTTTTAGTCCCATTTTGCATCTTGTTTTGTGTCTTTTCTTACATCCTTTTTGCATCCTAATTTTACACCATTCTTTGCATCCTCATTTTGGTGTCCATTTTTGCATCCTTGTTTGCACCCAATTCGGTATCCTTTCATATGCCCTATTTTGTTCCCTTCTTTGTGTCTAGTGTTGCACCCTTTTTTAATTTTACTTTAAAAACCTTTTTGTGTCATTGTTTGCATATTGTTTTGATGGCTAGTTTAACATCCAATTCTACTCCCAATTTTTCATCCATGGTTAAATCCACTTTTGGCTTCTTGTTTAGAGTTTTACTTTTATTTCCATTTATGACCACCTCTATGGGTTCATTTTACTAAATTCATTTACATAGTGAAATATATTAAATTTTCTAAATATCATTTTGCTGTAGGATTTAATGCATGGTTAGATGAAAACAAAACCCTCTCAGTTTATCTCAGAAACCTAGGACAAACCAATTAAGAGAAAGGTTGTTCTAAGGCTTAGGATTCTTAGTAGATCAAGATGTAGAGTATAGATTAAGAAAAAGAGAATGAATTCTTGTGAGTCCTCGCATGCAGGTCTTCTTGGAGTTTTTCGTATAGCCAAGAAGCGCTCCTAGCTAGCTCCAAAGCTTGGTCCTACACATAAGAGAGAGAATAAAGCAACCTTCACAACATAATATCTTAATAATCAAAACTATAAAAAACATATAAATATTATTGAATAAATAAATATAAACCAAAAACCCATGCATACATTAGTTAAATAGAAGAAGTAAAGAATGAATAGAAACATATGGAAGGAAGAACAACTGATCTATATGAATAAAGGAGTTGGAGGAAAGTTACAACAATCAGATATAGTTGCAACATCACCTCCCCCAACTCATAGCTCCAAAACTCTCCCTCTCAAGACAGATCTCAAGAGCGTGACAATACAAAATTCCCATCATTTTTTCAATGGCCAAGCCTCTAATATATAGGAAAGTGGAGGCTATGAAGATTTCCAAAATTCCTCATTAGTTCAATTTGGGAAAAATCTTTTGGGTGAATAATGTTTCCTCATATAAAAAAGGAATTTTCCACTTTTTAGATGCTTTTGTGCTTAGGAAAAAGCTTCCCCATGCTTTATGGCTCTTTTCCACTTTTGTATGCTTTTATTTTTTAGGAAAAAGCTAAAGATGAGGATAAAGAGATTACATTCCACCATATGTTTCCGAAAGTGACCAAGAATGTCAAATTCAAATTCTAGTTTGCTTATGTTTTAGTTTTTTTTAAAATATATATTTAGTTTTAGTATTTTTTTTTTTTTCTAGAAAAATATATTTAGTTTTTGGTATATTTTTCTATAAGAAAAATTATATTTTGTTTTTATAAAAATGGATTTTAAACATTCCATTCATGCTAAATTTGTGATTTTATGATAGGAGTTTAAATTATATATAGTAAAGTAACTTAATGTCATGTGTCGTGTTGCTGAGATGGGTGTTATACATCTCTTTCTTGCTAAGTTATAGAATGTGCTTGGGTTTTCTTAATGCAATAAAACTAATTATGTTCTTCATGATATCTTGAAATGTTCATCTTGAACCAGGCTAATAAAACAATAAAGTTAAAATAGGTTTTCCTTTGTCCTTTATAGATCTTTGTCCCCATTAATCTTGGTCTTAATAGATTAATTGTCTTGTGGTGGCCTTGAGTGGTCACTTCCATTAGTTGCATGCTTTGTAGTTTTCAGTTAGTGACATTTTTTAGGCTTGATAATATGTTATTTAATTTATCAAAATGTGTTATTGTCCATATTATTGTTAAATATTAATATTAAATATGCTGATTTTTAAGCATGTTTTAGCAAAACTTTCCCAAAATGTTTATAGATTGTATTTTATAATGCAATGATTCTTTGCTTGATGAAATTGTTTTGGATATTTTTTTTTAATGATTCATTGATTGATGAAATTGTTATGGATATTTTTTTTAGTATATTAAATTGTATGTGATAAAGTCAAAAATCACCTCTTTTTTAGATTTTCATTGATCAATTTCCCTTAAGGCCATCAAGTTCACCATTTGGTCCCAGGTTAAGGAAATATAGGAGTCATGAAGTGGAATTGTCCAAGCACTTAAATCTTGAGACATGTTTCTTTTTAGTCACTTTATACTTTCTTTCTATGTAAATTTTTGATGAAAATAGTCTTGGAACATGAGGGGCGTCAATCGTAAGCGAAAACAAACTCCTAAAAGAAAAAATGGTATGCAAAGCACCCATAAATAATGTTGATATAAGAAGCAAAAATATTAAGTGAGGTTCAACCTCATATAATTAGAAAATGGGGGAGGAATTTCCAAGTAGTAGTGATTGATGCTTAGAGATACTTGGGTGGAATGGTTATTATTTGAAATGATTAAGACATCAAGGTTACCATATGTTTACCTCTTTTCGCATTATGACAATACAATTTTAGTTAATTGACATTGAGGACTACTACCATGTATCCAATGTCTATGACTCCAATATCGCAAATGGAAAACCTCTATTTCTCAATTCTATTTCTAGCACAAGTAATTTATACTCCCCATCTCCATGGATTGTTGGGAGTGACTTCAATATTATAAGTGTCTCGAGGAAAAGAAAGAATGAATCGGAATGTTTAACAAGATATTTTGTAAGCTATACCATTAAAGCCACAAAGTAGTCTCCATTAAAGTTGTCAAGAAATGAGTCTCCAACCCACACATGTGGATCAATGAGATGTAATACATGTGTGTGGGGTTACGAACTCAATACACCTCTATAATAACTCCACAAACTTATTTATTTCACTCTGTCACATAAATTGACAGTAGTGTGACATAAGTAAACCAAGAGTAGACATGAAAGCCTTAGGAAACAAACATTCCTTAGATCCTCAATTAGGTGCTTAAATGATGAAGTGAAAATGCAAGGAGAAAAGAAGAATTCATGATTTAACCATCACATACATGTGATCAAGTGTGACTAGGAGTGTATATATTCATATATTTTCCAAAGAGGGAGTGAATACATGAGTTACCATTTATTGGCCCTTATTTTTCTTTCTTTTTCATTTTCTTATATATAGGACTTAGGGAATAAGGTTTTCATAAGTTTGGCACAACTCATAGATATAAGATTTACATGAATTTTCACTTCAACCTTAGAGTTTAGACTTAGATAAATCAATATAGTGTATGTTTAATGATTTTGGCTTTCACTTTTTTATTGTATTTCATCACAAATACAAAAGGGGAAATATTTTGCCACAAATCTATGAATGCTTAATCATAAAGTCGTCATGTGATGAAAACAAATTAATGATGTTATTCTCTACGAAAATGATGGGTATTCTTGAGAAAATCTTATGCTTGTGGATGTTTCCTCCCTGGTTGAGAGGGAGTGAGGGTAGACACCATGTTATCCATGTGTCATGTACTATGGCTAGGATTAACAATCGTAAGCCTAGTAAAGGCACTAGTAGGGATAATGGTGGATTGGATAAACATCTGGGACCAATATTCTTTGAGAATTTGGACATTGACTAGGACTAATCGCCATAAGTCAAGTACATTAATCCAAGATAAGAATAGTCATGAGGATTGACATTTTCTGGTGTCAAATATTATGATAGTGGATTAGGAAATGATCATGTGAGGACATACGTGGTAAACATCTTGGTGGGGTAAGTGCCTTGAAAGGCAGTGGTGTCCAAATTTATGCCTCCCAACATTGTGCTCTGATCTAATGGAGAGATAAACTTGTTAGTCAAGGCCTTACTATTTTGAAAATTTTGGCTATGATGATGTAAATCATCATTGATGCTTATCAATCTAGATCCCTTCTTATATGAATATTTCAACTTGAGAGTACTTTTTTGTCTCATTATGAGTACCTCGCTAGTTTAGAGGGAGGGTCATCATCTTCATTATTGCCATCATCACCACCATCAATGTGATCATTATTGTCATCATAATCACCATTCATGTCTTCTTCATGATCATCATCATCATCATGATTTTGTATATTGTCGTCAATTGTTCATAATTATAGGTATCATAAGAAATATCACCAACCTTAGGACACATGATATATGAAAGAAAAATAACCACTTTATTTTTTAGAAATGATTGATGATCATCAACATCACTACCATTATCATCGTCATTATAATTGTCATCATCCCCATCATCATAACTAATATAAGTTTTATCATAATTTTTGTCATCTTCATCATGAACATCATGATCATCATTCATGCCATTATTGTTCTTGATTATGACCAAGATGAAAATAATGATAATGATGATCAGATGATGATGCCTTGGAAGATGACGCCAAAGATAATTATTATGATTTTTACCATGATAACATTTAAAAATTGGGAGGAATGGCCAAGGTCATTAGCATCATCATCATTGTCATTGTAACTCCCATCGTCTTTATCATCATTGTCATTATCATAACAATCGCAATTCATGTCATCGTCATCATCTTCATTATCATCATCGTTATAATTATTGACATTGTCATCAGTTGTTCATAATTTTCAATGTCATAAGAAATATAATCAATGCAAAAGATATGATGTGTGTTGGAAAATGGATGCAAAAGTAAACAAAAAAATGGGGGTAAAAATAGACGTAAATTTGGATGAAGAGTGGACACAACATAAGTAGATGCAGAACAAGACAGAAAAATTGAACAAAAGTGGATGAAAAAGTAGATGCAATAGTTCATACAAACTTGAACACAAAATAGGACTCAAACATGGATGAAAAAGTGGAAGAAAACATGGGCACAATAGTAGGCATAAAACTTAGCATGAATTGTGGTGAAACAAATGTGGATACTCCAATGAATGTAAAAAAAAGGGACACAAACTTGAATGCAAAAAGGAGGAAAACTTGGATGAAAAAAGGGATGTAAACATGGGCCAAACATGGGTGCAATAGTGAACACAAAATTAGTTGCAAAACTAGACAAATCAAAAGTGGATGTAAAAGTAAATTCGAAATGGGATGCAAAAAACATAAACAATATTTGATGCAAACTTGGACACAAAAGAGGATGCAAATATGGATGCAATAGTGGAAGAAAATGTGGGTTGCAATGATAGGCATAAGATATGGCACAAATAATAGCACAAAAAAGGTGGATGTAATAATAGACACAAAAAAAATATGCAAACTTATATGCAAGACAAGATGCTATAAGGGATGTAAAAGTGGATGCAAACACGGGTGCAACATGAGAAACAAAATTGGATGCAAAATATGGATGAAATGGAAGTACATGCAAAAGAAGATACAAAATGAGATGCAAAACCCAACACAAAAGTGGATGCAAAAATAGATGAAATATTTTATGCAAAAAGAGGATGTGAAGATGGATGCAAAATTGGAAGCAAATGTGGGTACAATAGTATGTGCAAAACATGGAACAAATTTTGTCACAACAAAAGTAGATGTAATGATAGATGCAAAAAAAGAAGCAAATGAAGATGAAAAATAGGATGCAAAAAGGGATGTAAAAGTGGGTGTAAACATGGGTGCAACAATGTATGTAAAATAGCTTTTGCAACTTATTTGAAAGAGCAATTTTGTCCCAACAATTAGACTTGTAGCATAAAGAACATGGTTAATACATATGATTCGACCAAAAACTAGTTACTACCAAAATTCAACCAAAAAAAATATTACTGCATAAAAATAGAATTAAAAACAAAAAAAATAAAAACAAAAATTTCCCAAATTAAAAATAAATAAATGATAAACCTTTTTTTACCAAAATTTAGTGATTTTTGTAGTGCTAATACTAACATCACCATTACAACAAGATTTTTTTTTAGTGCTAATATTGCCATTACAACAAGATATAAGAGGTATATAATGCAAAAAGTTTAATAATAATATGTATGTAGAAGATGGTCTTCAGACTGGTGAATTCATGATAATCAATGGGACTATAGTCAAAATAATTGGATGTTATTTACTTTTTTACATAGATTGTCAAAATAATTGCATAAATCAATTTTTTTAAACCAAAATTTAACAAAAACTTTGCTAGTGCTAACATTACAACCACCATTACAACAAGATATATTTCTAGTGTTGACAACACCATTATAGTAAGATACCTCGAGAGAGACAGAAAATTTAAAAAGTATGATAGTAATATGTATCCAGAAGATGGTAGTGAAACTAGTAATTGTTCATTCTCATTATCATAATCATTGTCATCATCATCACCATCATCCTTGTCATCGTTATTGCCATCATTACATTATCATCATAATCACCATTCATGCCATCATCATCAGCTCCATCATCATCATCATTATGGACATTGTTTGCAATTGTTTATAATTATAGACGTTGTAAGAAATATCATCAACCCAAAAAATGTGATCAGTGCTAGAAAAGGGTTGTTTAGGACACATTGATATACGTAAGAGAAATAA
>Ga0115851_100401_pt1 | contig 18821 bp, 12 predicted proteins | sample InSIn2gowninarea_FD_83865 | JGI IMG/M metagenome (GOLD analysis project Ga0115851, IMG submission 83865)
CACTAATCAACATAACTACACAATCAATCATATACTGAATAGTAAATTTGAAAACAATTTAAGTACTAATAAATACTAATGGATGTTATGTGATTAGGAATGTGCTAATAACCAACCTGTGAGGATGTGTTGCATCCCTATCCAATAATATTCTTTTACTTCCACTGGGTTCCACAATATTGCTATCCCTCCTGCAATTCCTTTTGCATATATTGCTACTGCCTCATACCTTGGTTTCATCTTCCTCATAATCTCTTCTAGTTTTTCTCCTGTTATCTTAGTTTTTTGGAGAAGCATAATTTGTGTGTTTTCTTTTTTCAATTGCTCCATTAAGTATCTCTGTTTTCCTCAACTATTTAGGCCTCTTATGCTCCAGGATATTACTATCATTGGGAGAGTTTTTTATGTTGTTGGTATACCACCGATAACAGTACCACCCTGCCTGTGTTCACCAACATTTCTCCCATTATTTGTATCAATTCTTGTAAATCTCTTCGACCTCTTTTCTTCCCAACTTTCACTTTGTTTTGATACTCCTGGGGTTTTTCCTGGTGAAGTCCCAGTTGTTCTACACTCTCAACCTGTCACTATCCTTGTTTGGCTTGGTATTGTTGAAAAGCCTCTTTGTACAGTTTCTTTTGGTCCTCCAAAATAAATCTTTCATCTAAGTGCCTCCATTCATTCAAAAATTTCTTAAGGACTTCCTCTTCAATTTTGAACTCCTTCCCCTTGCTTGGGTTGATTTCCATTATAGTGATTTCCATTCCTACCTATTCATCTTTATCTATGAGCTCTCTTTGAGCTTTCCGCTTAGGTGTTGTTTTTTCTTAACTAGAACTGCTCTCTTTTCCTTTTTCCTAGAAATCCATGGGTTGGGTTTCATTTTCTTCTTATTTTTCCACCTGTAGTACTTCATATATGTTTTTACTACTCGACTAAGCTTGGTTTTATTTTTTTGTGTTGTGGATTCCCTTTTGTGGCCTTCTCTTGTTCTTAAGCTCTTGGAACCCCTCATTTCCTTCCTATGGGGTCTTCGACTATTTTTCCTTTAGCTCTGGACCTTCCAAGTTTAGTGGGAATTCTTTGAATAAATGACCATATTCATGGCACCTTCGACATCTGAGCGAAATATTCTCATAGTCCAGGGTCTACTTCCATACATCTTCATGGTATTCTAGCTCTACTCATTTAGGTATGGGTTCTTCTATGTTCATATACACACAGATTCTTGCATACAATGTATATCGGCCTCTTTTTGTGGTTTCAGGTATTTTGACAAATTTTCCTATTGTGTTCCCTATTCCCTCTAGTATTTCTGGATCCCAGAAGTTCATTGGGAGTCTACAAATTCTTACCCATACCGGCGCTGCCATGAATTTCTCTTTATTGCGGTCATAACATTCCTCCCAGTATCACATGAACAGATCAACATTATAATGGAAATAGGGTCCATTTTACTCTTTCTTTATCTTGTAGGTTTGAGAAGATTACCATAAAGAAGCCTCTAGCTCTAGCTTGAGTTCGATATGGCCTTTGGGTTGCAATTTCTATTGTATACATTTAATGATGCCTTTATCCATTGGCCACCCTCTTATGAACTCGCAGATCATCACATGGCCCTTCATCAAGCTTCGATATATTTCTAGTTTGTTCATCGGGATAACAAATCTCAGTTTCTGTGACACACAAGGCAGACACTTCCCCCTCCTTCGAGCCTGCCATCGCGCCCCGAGGATAGGGCCATTTGTCAGATTCATTTCTTGGACTTGTGGCTGAGTGTTTGATTTGTGGTGTGAGTCTCTCGCCACAGCATCCCGGTAGGAGGGGATCTCTGCCCCCCTGTCTTCGTCTGTCATCCCAACTTGTCTAATGACCCACATGTTGGCGGAGTTGCTGGAGATGTCAGGAATGCAAGTTCTTGTTTTAGGTTTAGGGCATGCCCATGGTTCAGGTCTGCTAGGGTTGTAGAGCGACATTCATACACAACATTCTTTGAGACGCCCTAAAAATATAAAATCCTTTCATTCCCTGATATATTATTTTAAGCTCAATCTTTGAGTTTTTTGACAATTCTACTTATTCTGGCACTCTACAGGTTTTAATTATAGTTTATTAAATCTAGCACAACTTGAAGTTTCGCTTAACTTCCAAATTTTTGTCTTAACTCATCCATCCTACCAATAATGTTGCAAACTAATTCATGCAAATTTGGCATATTATGCCAATATTTGTTGTTGACTCCTTCATGCGCACGGAGGCCTTAACACTACGAAATATAGCTTTGTTGGGCCCATTGTTATTTAAGCCCTGTGAGCTTATCCTCCGTCACTCCCTTAGCCTTTTCATCGTGTCAAAACCAAGTTCTGATGCCAAAAATTGGCCCTGGACTCCTTTATCCTGACAATCTTCTATTGTGCCTTTAATTTTCATCTGTGGTCTCCCTTATAGGATTATGTGTCCTGTGGGTCCACATTTCCTCTTCTCTCATTGGTCATCACTACCAAAGTGTCTTCCACAATGTCTCGTTGCTTGTCAACCCAGAAGTTCTCCCCTACTACCATAATTTACTTCTAGGATCTAGAGATCAGGATGAGTTGTTTTGGTGGGTTCGTCCACTACACCTATGAAATGATAAACTGCTAATCAAATTGAACTGCTAATCAAATTGAGTTGTCTCTGACAACTGCCACATGCACCCAACACCCAATCACCATGGCGATCTTCACATGCACCTTCGTTGGTCCAATGCTTCTGACAATGCACCCCAAATAACTTTTACAGAATTTTGGACTTTCTGAGAAACATTAGTTTAAACAACTGCTTCTGACAATGCACCCCAAATAACTTTTACAGAATTTTGGACTTTCTGAGAAACATTAGTTTAAACAACTAAAGTACCCAATGTAATTCTTAAGAGGAGAGGATGGTTTTGGGAGATCGTCGGGAGGGTGGCACCATGATAGATGCTATTACATTTATAGGCACCTTAAATTTGGAGCAACATTCTTTCATATCAAGGCTCTTCATTGATTAATCCTAATCTTCAAACAATTCTTGACCTCCTCCTTCGAAATCCGTACCTTGTGCGGAGGAATGGCGATGATCATATTATGTCAATGGAAGTTGTTGGATTATGATGCGCATGTATGGTGTGTAGATTTGTGGGTTGTAGAAGTCTTTTTTGTCATGAAAATATTAGGTACTTTCCCAACCAAAAGTCGGAAATATATTTTAGAGTGTATTGACCATAATTTAATCAGTTAGGGAAACGTTTCACTTCAAAAACGCGCTTAACTATTTCTCACAGCTGTTTGCTACATTCATGGTAGCAATCCACGTGCTTATTTACTTCTCACAGTTATTTTCTACATTTATGGCAGCAATCCACGTCAGTCCTACTGAGTACAGTAGACGACACACTGCTTATCATTATGCCAAGAAAAATGTTATTATTGGTATGTTTTGATGCAGGGAACTTGGTTGGTCATTAGCACATTCCTAATCACATAACATCCATTAGTATTTATTAGTACTTAAATTGTTTTCAAATTTACTATTCAGTATATGATTGATTGTGTAGTTATGTTGATTAGTGTTTTTTTCACATGATTTTAAGAACTCTAATTTAATTATAAATAGTTAATAATTAATATAGGTAATAACTCTAATTTAATTATAATTAATTAATAATTAATATAATTAATAAGTATATAATAGAAAATTAATTTTAACTACAGAGTCTATTTATAAGTTAGTAATTTTTATTTTTATTTTGGCAAAGTGAGGCCAATCTCTATTGTCAAAAATAGTGTTACATGTCTTTATTAAATATATATATATAATTATAATAATATTAATAAAGTTATAATTTAGTTAATGTTTATATTTCTTTTAATCATGAAAAGGTGAAATGTGTCATGTTATAATGAAATGTATCTTAGTATTTTGATATCTACAAATATTTAACAATAGTTTAATTCATATAATTACACTAGTAAAATAAATAATATTAAGTTAATATTATTGACAACATTGTCTTACCTTTTAATTTAAAAAATTCCCTTGTTTAATCACCTCTATAAATGTGAAAAAATCATGTGATGTAAAATAGACATTTCTATTTGGAAAATTTCTCTCCAAAATCTGCCCCACCAATTTTGCATAATGTTTGGAAGAATTTATTTTGAAAAATAACAAATTATGAAATTTTATAAAAAAAATCTTTTTCCAAAAATCTGTGAATTGATATTTTTATAGAATAGAAGAAAACATAATTAATTAACAACAAACTCTTTATAGCATTGTCCCTTCCTGTTGTTGGCCCTCATCAATTCTCCAGAGAAGGTTGAGAGATTGGATTCAAGGCTTCTAGTTAAAAACCAATTAAATCATTTATGGGGAAATGCCCTAGATCCATGGTAGAAAGGCTAAGGTTAGAGAACAATGCTCACGAGACCCCTACCAAGTAAGTGCAACATGCCAAAGGAGGAGTTTTGCACTACCGCACACTTTGGTTAACAATCGAGCATTTTCAGGGCGGATCAGCATCCATCTCTGCCCGCCCGACCCTTGGAAGCATTTCGAGGGGTAACTTGTGTTGATGATAAGCGGGTGCTATCCCTGGAGTTGACAAATCAAACTAGCAGGCCTGTTGATCCAATGATCCATATTCATTTCTAGGGGTAAGAGATAGATTTTGCCTCCCACTATCCTAGATGGCGCTAATTCAAGCGAGTGTGAGTTTGAAAGGTAAACAATAACTTGTCTGCTTCCCACTCCCGTCCACCTATCCCCTGTCACCATCCAATACCATTCTGCCACATGTCCCCCCGTGTCATCATCCCATGTCAACTGACCATTGGCCCGCCTCTCCCTATAAAAACCCTTCCTCCCTAGAATTTTTCAAAGCTTCAAACTACTTCCAAGTGCAAATTCCTCTTTCCTTCCATCTGTTCTATAAACGTTGCCCAACCGTTCTTTTTAGCCAGCCCAAAACCTCCTTCTAACATTGTTTTTAGATTTTATAGGGAAAACAAGTAACCAGACAGTCCACTTGACCTACAAATTCATTTGATTATTCAATGGAAAATGAAGAAGGCAACCGCTAAGCCCTGTAAAACCCCTAAGGCTAAACCCTCCTCCAGTGTCAAGAATCTCATGGACACTGAGGCGCAAATTACAGACCCATCTAGTTCTTCAAACTTTTCAAACCTACGATTCAACCTGTATGGTAGCCACATCAGAGGGGAAGACATATTTCCGGTGGTAGACTCGGGCTTGTACTACCAGATTGCACCCTTAGTGCACCATTTTTCTAAGTTTGTTCCCTGGATTACAGAAACATGTATAGATGATCATTTTTTTTGTCTCCTCAACCGGGGTCAAAATACTTGAGGTGACCCCAAGCTAATTCGAAAGGCCCTAGTTTACCCAATCTCCTATGAACCCCAAAAATTCAATAAAACCACATTTTTCTACCACTACACAACCCTTCCAGCCGATGAACAACAATCCCTTCTACAAATGGTCCTAGCACTGGGACTATAATCTCTCCCCATCGCTGACAGTTTCCCTATAACCCTCTTCACAATGCCTATTCAACCTATCCTATCCCTAATTAGTCATATGTTTAGGGATGACGATGCAAATATAGCCTCAAAAACCTCTCTAGGATTTCTAAGGAAAATCATGCATCCTGGCCATTTGTTTGACATCCCTGCTTACCTAGCCAAGGCCATAAGATTCCAACTGCATGATTTCCTCACCATCTCCTATTTCAGGTATTACTCCTTGTTCTTTCTTTTTTTGTGTACACACATGTGGATGAATTTGATTTCCTGGGTCTTAGTTTGGTGGCTTCCAACAAATAGAGGAAGTTTGTTTTCGACTGGGATGTTCTTGTTAGGAAAAGGCATGATCTTGAGGGTTATTCCTAGTTTATAACCTCCCACATGACCATTGACTACAAAATCATTCATGATGTTTCCCCTCACAGAGTTCTCCCTCATCAAAAAGAAATCCTCCATCTCATCAAGGATTCTAGGGTGGGGGACTAGTACTTTTTTGAGTACTTCACAGAAATCAGGGTCTATGGGTGTGAGCTTCCTCCTTATTTCTTACCTATGTTTATGCCCATGAGGATTTTCACCCTTGAATTCAATAGAAAAAGCTTGAATATAGACCACGTGCCCTTTCTCCCTGCTAAGAAGGGATACATGTTTACATTAGGGAAGCCAGTGGGACATGTATTGTTAATTCTAGGCAAGCCCATGGGGTATTCGAGGAATTACTCAGGAAGATGAATTTTAACCTAGCAGAAGTCTATCATTATGACGCTCATGGTGTCATTACCAAAAGAAGAGAGAGCATAAAGGCTTTGACTTATGAACATGAGGATAGGCATGAGATTGAATGGAAATCTAACTTTAACTTGTGGCCTATTAATATAGAGATGGAAATTGATCCTCAAGTATCGAAGGACAAGGCATAGAAAAGGACCATTGATGAAGCTACACATGTCGATATGGAAGATGTACATCCTAGTAAAAAGGAAAAACTCCAAGAGATAGAGGAAGAATCAATTTAGACTAGGCTACTAGAGATAAGACCATATAAACAAGGCTTCCAGGTGACCTTGGAAGACCCATTATACACTGTTGCCTCATTCTCTTCAGAGGTAGTTTTTCTAAGTTCGAAAGGAAGTTTTGTTGTTATTGAACCAAGTTTTCCTATTGGAAAGTTTATTGAACAAAGAAACAAGAAGGTAAGGGAGGAGATGTAGCAGAAAATGACATCTCACTTAGTCCCCTATCATACTAGACCTCTAGTTTCCATGGACTTAGAGAGAAATCAAATGAAGTTCTCCCTGGAACACCCACTAGCATTGTCATTACCTTCGAGATCTTAGTTCAAGGCACTAGATGTTTCATTTGACTTGAATAGTTTCACTCTATCAGATAAGATTAACTTCCATAAGAAAGTGTCAAAAATGTTGTATAGTGAACTCAATAGAAATGCACTAACCATTAGCAAGGGTGAAAAACTGCTAGAGAAAGAAGCAACAAGGTTGAAAGAGGAGAGAGCTAAGTATAGATCTCTACGCATGTAGAATGAAAGCTTCAAGGAGATGATTGTGAAGTTGGGGCCAAATCCAAAAGACAAAGTTGCATTTGAAGCCCTCCACCAAAGTTCACAAGAAGAGATATAGGAGCTAAGGCACAAACTGAAGATGTCAGTTAGTGAACATGTGCAATATAAGGAATTTGCATAGGAGGAAGAAGAGAAAGAAATCATGGCCAAAGGGCTGATAAGAAGGAAAAATGTGATAGTATCCCTCAAATAGCATGAAGCAGAACTTTAGCAGAGGATAGACACACACATTTGTGTAGTTCTTGTGCCTGAAAATCCCCAAAATCCCAAAGAGAAGCTCACTAATACCCTTACAGAACTCCATATTTTAGAAGGGGAGCTTAAGAAATTGTAGAAGGATTTGGACATTGGCCAGAGGAACCTAGCACATAAAGAAAAATAGATTTAGATGGCCAATACCAACACAGACATAATTGGTAAGAACTTACAGGAAACAAACCATGAGAATATTGAGCTAAAAGACTAGTTGAAAGGAAATATGTATCTCTTGCAGCCCAAGAATATTGTTTGGGATGAAATCATACAAGAAATGAAAATAAACTGGGAGTGCATAACTCTTATGGATGAACAAAAAATTGTGATAAAGGATTATGAGTTTTTTATCCTTGCTACCAAAGAATATGGGGAAAATAACTCCCAAATTTCCAAGAACTCATCTAGTTTGTGAATAAAAGGCCAATCGGTGAGTTGAGGCCAATTTATGTATTATGTCGAGTGCCTACTATCATGGATATCTCTAAAGTGGTTCATAAGGAGGAGACTAGATTGAAATTTGAGGAATTCCTAAGGGTGGTATAGAAAGATGTGGATGTTTTCCATGCTAAGTTTGATGAAAGAGTTAAAGTGGAGTTGCCTAGTTTTTGGGATCTTGTGGGAATGCTAATCCCATGGACATAATACAACCATATGTTAGTGGAGGCCAAGAGAAAGGTAGATTCCTCCCATGAGAAGACTTCCACCCTTAAAGGTAATACAATGGTTAATTATCTCAAAAAGGAGTTATGGCTGTTAGGGTTGATAAAGGCCTTGTCTATCCCTAGGTTGGACTATACAGGGGTCACAAATCTCAATATTTGATATCAGTGATTCTTCCACACTCATTTACCAGCTACAAAATTATGGAAAAGGTGTGAGAAGCTTATAAATCCTTGTGTGCTTTAGATCATCAACCCAACAATGTTGCCTCCAGAACACTCTTCTCATGACTAACAATGTTGTTGATTGTGTCGATTGTGACACTTTGATTTTTTGCTTATGTAAAAATCTTATTCTAAAAGAAACTATGTTAGTTAGTTAAAATTTGGTTTGTACAACTGTGCCACTAAGCACGTTGATATTTTGTTATGATGATTCACTATCAAATCAAGAAAGAATATTTTGTAATGAGATCTCCCTCTGAAGCCCTAAATAAATAGTTTATGATACCGAACCAAGGGTTTATAATTTTGGTTTTCGAAGATAGAAGCTCTGCAAGTTGTTCAAGAAATGTATGCTCTATGGAAGACTAATAATTTTTTTTGGCTATTCTAGCTCATATAAATGTGCCAAATGTATTTCCTCTTCTGTTTGTTCCATGTGTTTTCACTCTTATTCTCAGAGTACATGTAATAGCAATTGTTGGATGTGTTTTTCATGGAATTATGGATTTATCTAGGTCAAATATTGATTAAAGATGCCTATAAATGATATGAATTTTTATCCTTAAAATGTGCTCCATGTATCTCAACACTTCATTAAGATATCCTTCTCATATGTTTCATTATAAACTTCAATGAACAAGATTCTTAGTTTTAATCCTTGTGCATTGGTTTTCTCTCCTCTTTATTTCTTCCATCTGATATACTATGAATGACCAATGAAATTGCATGTGTACATGATGTTGGATGCTAGAGATAGATATTAATGCTTGTGTGAGTCATGTTCGGTGTTTGATCTTCTAGCTCTCCTCTTAAGGAATGTTCTAAATCAATTCCTTCTCAAAAGTCTAAAATACCGAGTGTAATAGAAAATATTAGCATATCATTGGAGTGCTCATCAAGATGTCATAGGCATTGATATCCTTTCAACCCAGAGGTTGTCTCTAGGAGCTACAACACTTCCACCATGGCCTCCATCAATAGAAGGGCCTAAAGAAATTATATTATTGGCATAAGATCTTCTCATGCTTCTTTACATCTTGCAGAATTACAATAACCGGCTAGAGTATCATAAAAGTTGGGGCTCAAAGATTCTATTTGTTGTAAAATTTTCCAATATCTCCCTGTGCTTCTCTTGTAGTCTATAGATTTATAGTATGCATCATAAGTGTAGTAGAATGATAAGAAAAAATACAGTTTTGCTGAATTCATTTTATGGATTGAAGGCTTTAGTTAATTTTCTTTTATGCTTGCTATCACTCACAAATTTCAACCTCTAGTAATATTGATGAAAGAACACACATTGTTTTCACAGTCATAGATGGTCAATATTATAATTTAGGTTTTAAGTTTTCATCTCAGTTTATACTTTAAGTTTTCATTGTAATGGATATGTATGTTACTGTTATTTTTTTATTAGTTTTATAATATTAAAATTTAAGCAGCCATAAATACAATTTATAATGTTGAATTTTGAAAAATAAATATTTATTTTTTAATATTATTAGAAAAAAATTATTTTGCAAATATCGAATTTAACTATAAAAATCTTTTCACTTAGATAATTCATTAAGATTTTTTATTAAGCATTGAGTATTATAAATGAATACGAATTACTATGTCATTAATTATGTTAGTTTTCATACATGTCGTCTAAATCTAAATATATATTAAATTAATTGAAAAACATGTTAATTCCTAATATTATAACAATTATATCAATCAACGAGTAGTTATTTCATTAATTATATGCCCTTAGAATTAAGGGATTTTTTTAATGATATGTCTGTGTGTGTTTTTTTGTTGTTGATCAAGCTGATTTCATTATTTTTTCAACATTTTACATATGATTGACAATGTACTCCTTTCTCTCCTGGCCTCACCCCAACCAGATTTGTTGGCGAGGAGATAGACAAAAGCGATAAATAAAATGCCAAAAACAAGAATGACAACATGACTCAGATACACTTAAGTTCCAAAATTCATGGAGGATACAAACATGACTAGTCTGTATTAAATATTGTGAGCATGAATTGATGCTTTCCCAAATTGATGAGGATCATGAGGACGAAGTCCCCTCTCAGCATGGAACTCCAAATGTTCTATTTTTCCTTCAATTTGATATGGCCTCTCCGTGATGCATTGGTGGCCTAAATAGGCCGAATCAAATATGAAGCATTACCCACTAGTTATGTTGAAGATCATTCATGAAGGAAAACACTTAATTCTACTGCCATGCCATTGTTGTTGCAATTCAATCAGGTTCGTTGTAACACCATGATTTTGTCTGGCTATAATTTCCAGTGAGGATAGTTCATTCCAAGGATGAGGAGATGGAACATTTTTTCAAGATAACTCACCATCTGATATCACCTTAGTAGCCCACTTACCTTCCCCCATTCCCTCCCTTCCTTCTTATCCTGCCCCCTCTCCATGGGGCAACCCCATGTCGTGTACGACCCCATTTCTGTACATGAATCCTTCATATACCTTCCACCGAAATTCAGACCAACTAATCCCTATGTAGTTAGGACCAACTACAACCAATTCCCCCCAAGTGGAGATAGGGAAAATTTCCCTCGTCCAACTCAACAACACTAGAGCCTTTCCAATGAGGACCCTCCAATAGCCAAATAACTTCGACAAAGCACTGGAGCCTCCACCACTAGAGAATTATGTACTTGACAAAAATCCATAATGCACCCTAGGTTCCATAATTCGCCCTCCAAGTTAATTCAAGCAAGTTCCAACAAAACCTAATGGAATCTCCAATTTTTTATTCCGCAGCAAAATTATAGAAACTACCACAATCAAAATCCCACACAGAAATGAGAACCCCCCTACAATCTACAAAATGCCAGAAGATGGAGGTGAAAGCATGACCACTTACCCAATCCACATGAGCATGACATCTAACTTGGAATTCTTCCACCACAATGGAACGATGCATCCACCTAGTCCACACTACACAAGACCACTCTCCCTCACCAAGTACCCAAACTCAAACGCTTCATTTTGTAACGACAATCTGGTCATCTTCCCTCCTCATGACATATATAATTGTGCTTCCATTACACCTGAGAGTGGGCATGCATAGGTAAAAATCATGTGCATACTCATCTACTACCTTTCCAACTTTCGTTACTCCCATTACCTGCCAAAGCGTGTACCAAAGGAAGTTCCTTGCTCCCAAGTTATCGCACTTTGGTTTCTCAAAAGCTTCAGGCGCTCAAATTCCTAACTTCCACTTGTCCTTAGGTCTCATCATTGCATGTGAGAACTTCCCTTGGATAGCGTACCTCCCCACCTCAAAAATTCAATATGGCTTGATCGTACACCCCCATTGTGGTTCTCTAATCATTCTCTATAGCTTGCACTAATTTTTCCACCAAATTCGAAGAAGAGCTTGGGGGCCAATCCTAGTGAAAGAGGAGATTCACATCTTGGCTTCCTCAATTAGCTAGTAGTTTTACTACTTTGTTTCCCTCCCTCAATGAGTGCATTGTTCTTTCAAGCTAAAATGAGTATACTAATGGTTGGATGTTGTGGATCAACAAACCTACTTTCTTTCTCTTGATCACCTTCTCGACTGGGCTACATCTAGCAATTTTTGAATTTCCATGATTGCTAATTGGGATTCACCATCAATTTCGTGTCGTGTGTATCCTTTCTCTTTTCCTTAGGCCAAGCCCCATTCAAGAGCTTGGAACATTGCCACATTATTGTTATTTATCTACAATAACTTGCAAAGAAACACAAAGGGTGACCCACTTCGTCATGACAGATGCTGCCAAAGCATTTTTGACCTAGATTACATTTCAAGGCTTCGCCAAAGTTCTATTTTATGAAACCTGACAGGGGAAGTGTGAAATTAGAAGGGGAAGAAGACTTGCCATAGAGCATAGGTTCTAGGCCTTTGTCCAATTTTCACTAGAACAACACTAGATCCACAAGGATGTGAGCTTCCTACCCTTCTACTTTCTAGTCACCCTGCCCTTATTTTTCCAAAATAATAGTTTCTTTAAGATTTGACTATGTTTTTTGCCATAAATCTTCATCCTTTCTCTTGTTTTATTTAGAAACCACCATGTTTCTTGTTTTCCTAACATTCCAAAGGATAATTCTGGATATTAACAACCAGGCCCTATTTTCCATAGGGTTTTGGAATTTATTTGTAATCCAGGCATTGATAGTTTCCTTAGGCTATTTGGGGTCATTCTAGATGGAAAAATAATGTTCTTATGTAGTTATGGTGTATTTACATATGGAATAATGTGTTGAGTAGATGTTCCATGTTTTCTTTCAACTTACTAACAAAGGGGGAACCATGAAGGACCTATGAAACCCTTTCCCTTTAAAATATACTAGGTGAGTAATATTTTTTTCCCAATCAGCCGTAAGACGTTGGCCACCTTGAGCTAGCTGTGACCACCCCATACACATTTCGAATAGGGTTCCTTTGGTAGATATTTGAAATTGGCTAACATATCATATGCTTCCTTAATAGTGAATATTCCTTGGTGATGATATCCCCATCAAATCTATTCCTGGTCATTGGCTACCTATATTTTCTTATCCTTTATATTATCAAAAAATCAATTCCATTCCCTAGGGGTGTCCTCTATTCCTCAATCCTCTTTATATTTCAACTCTCTCCTTTGGCCTCTTGGTTTTTCTACCTTCCAAAAGTCAGCTACCACCATTACCCCATGATTGTTAAGGATTTCTTGGATTTCTTGAAGTTCCTCACACTATCCTAGGATTATAATTTAATGTCAAGAATCCTCCTAGAAATGGGCACGCTGACCATTTCTCAATTCCCAAAACAAATGTCTCTTTAAAACTAGCCATCAACCTTTGCTGATTTCCAAATTGAAGAACCCTCCCTCCAAGCTGTGGGTCTCAAAATTTCCTCTTGGCCCAAACCCATTCCATACTTCCTATGCCAAATTTGCTTCCATTGTATTGGTCCACATTGGAGACATCGCCACTAGATCTTGTTATAGACATATTTGGGCACATCAACCCCAAACTTATATGTCGATGTATTAGGGCTCATTAACCCCTAAAAGAGTTGTTTCATACTGTAAAGGAAAATAGTCATCTAAATACATCATTCCCCAAAAGTTCCACCTGAGAAACCATCCAAAAACTGCCTAAATTAAACCATACTGACTGCTCCACTGTCAAAGTGCGATGCATATTGAGTGACACTGCCAGGGTGTCATGCATACTATTTAGGGCTTCTATAGGGTGTGATGGGAAAGGATGGACAAATGCCCGGGACATTTGTTAGTTGATTGCTCATGGAATATTCCAGAACTTCTCCTATGCCACTTGCCTCTCTGAATTCACCCAAGGATGAATAAGGGATCTAAGAAAATCCAATCCCTTCTCTTGTGGAGCCCATTTTAACAAGTGGAATGACACTAATCAAACCCCATGGAAGTTCCAGGTTGCTTCCATTATCTTTCTCTTATCTCTTACACATAGAAGAAATCATTGAATTGCTTTAAACTATTGTTTGTAGGGTGGCTGTCAAACCTAGATGGCTAGCATTCTTTAGGAATACTAGTTTTCCCAAAAACAGATCTTATCACCCCTAATTTGGTTTATTAATTCCAGATCTCTCATTCCCAGGCCTCCACTCCATTTAATCCATCACACTTTATACTAGGTGGCCAGGTGGCTAATGTGAATTTCTTATCTAGTTTTTCCACTTTCCAAATAAATTTGCAAAAGAGGCCCACTAGGTCCTTGTAAACAGATTTTGACATTGGAAGCACAAAGAGCTAGTAGATTGGTAAGGCTTACAACATCATTTTTAGTAGAATAATCTGACTTGGAAAGTGGAGGGCCCTGAAGGTCCAATTTGTTAGCCTTTTTAAGTTCTTCTCTTTGACCTTTAACCATAGGGACATCGACATTGAAGACACTGCGAGAGGAATACCTAATTACTTGGCTAAGAGAGATGCTATTTGAAAACCCAATGTTTTTTCTAGGTGACATTGGATCAGGGAATTTGTGTTGAATAAATATATGTGCAACTTCTCTCCATTGATCAATGATCCAAGAAATTTTCTTGAGTGCTTTCAAACCAAAATCCCAATTATACAGTACCTTTTACTGAAACTTACATTTGCTTGTGAAGTCGTGAAGAATGCATATTCTAAATAACTTCAGCAAACCATATATGTGAAACAAGGAACAAATAATTATGAAGCACAAATAAACACAGTATATGATAACAAATTTCACCCAATGTGGGCTACATCTTCGGGCCCAGTGTGAGGAGTGGGAAGGCTGCTTCACTAGTTGTTGCAATATTATGAGTACATGATGTAATCTTTGTCAATACAAGGATGAATCCCCTTAATTAGAGTGGCATGTCTCTCCTAGTAGACAATCTTCTATAAGAAATTTCACTCATCAAATCTCTCCTTCGGCATGAAAAAAATAACAATTCCTCACATTAGTGGCATACAATGATCCTCAAACAAAGTGGCATACATTTATCTAAAAATCAAATCATCATATTAGTAAAAATCAAGAGGAAATGGTAACAAAGCACGTTATACCTCCAAGTCTAGGTATGGCTTGAAAAATCGGCTACTCAGATGAAGGAACTACCTATGCCACTATGTTCCTTGAGAAAAATAGTGAAAAATGATTGTAAACTCGTTGCCTTTCTGACTTGGTCAAATTTGGGCTCTTAAGGAATCTCAAAGATTCCTTAATGATTATGTTATGTGGGTTCACTGAAATTCATCTACTCAAATGAAGAAATTTATTACACCTTCAAATTCCTTACAAAAAATTGAGACAAATGAGTATAAATTTGGCTTGGTTGTAAAACTATCAGTTTCAGGCCTCTAGGGAATCTTTTAGATTCCATGCAGATTCCTGAATCAAGGTTTCAACTTTATGGTTCTACCCTCAACATTTTGGTTTTGGAAAATCTATTTCTCAAATTAGAAAATTAATCATGCCATCATAATCCTGGTGAAATTTTGGTTAATATGAGTATAAACTTGGCATAACTCTAAATCTTTCAAAAATCAACTCCAAGGGATTCTTAAAGATTCCTCGAAATTTTGCGAAGGGAATATATTCCCTTGAAAAATTCTATCTCTAAAATCATGTGTATTCTTGGTTTCAATGTATGGTTCTTACTGGCTTTGCCCTTTGTTCTTGGCATTTTTCGAATGAGATGAATTGGATTTTAAATAAACCATTAGGCATTAATTACAAAGTGATGCCCATTGAGCACTTGGATGGCAGATTATGGTTGGGTCATTGATCTCAACTGAATTCAAGGGTTCAAAACCTACCTAAAGAATTTTTTAATAAATATTTATTTTAAATGTTTAGTAACTTCTATGACCATTGTTGTTTTGTATTAATTGGGCTACTAGTTGGGGGGCTGGACCCCCACCGACATGAATTCAAGTCATGCTAGCCCAACATATGAAGTCATTCTTTTATATTTATGGCCTTTGGCCATATAACATAATTGTTATATGATAAACATGTAATATATGTAACATATTGGAGGGGTGGTGGGGATGGTGGCCTACCACCACACTTTTTTTAATTCTTTTTATATTAAAAAGAAACAATATGGTAAATAGAATCATCAACCATTTTCACGGGTCACTGGAGATTTTAAGTAGGTCACAATTTATTCATTTTTGTTAATTGAAAGGTGCCAAATTTTTTCTTATTTAGTGGTCGCAAAATTTATTGGCTTCACTTAAATTTAGGTAGACCTCCAAATTTGTCGAGCCTCCAAATTTAGTTGGAGCTCTGCTAAAATTGGCCAGTGGGGCTAAGTTGACCAAAAATCTGACTACAAATATCTTGAGCATATGAACTTGGATTTGAGTGTCATTTGCATTGTTGGTATCAAGATAATGAGATCTATGTTCTGGTCCTAGTTTAGAAAAAAAATTGAATACTTCAATTTTTGGGCCTGTCCAGAGCCACCTTTGATTTTTGAGCCTCTCTAGAGCCCCGTGGATCAATTAGAGTGCCCAAAGCCTCTGGATTTTTTTTCTCGAATCTCCTTCAGAGTCCTAGCTTCTCGGCTGATGGTTCTCCATACATCATGGTGTCATCCAAAAATTGTTGGTGTGTTACTGGCAAGTACGAGCCCCGTAAACATAAACCTATTAGAGTGTCATGATCAATCACTACTTTAGCATATCGACCCAGAACGTAGACAACCAAAATATAAAGGAAGGGTAGAGAATGTCCCCTTAGCTTAAGCCATAAGAGCCTCTAAACATCCTGGAGGGCGAGCCATTGACCAAGATAAAGAAAAAAGCAGTGGAAATCATGGTTCAAATACAACAAATTTAATCCTCTAAGAATCAATACATAGCCAGAACATTGAGAAAGTACTTTAATTTCAACTGATAATAGACTTCAGATAGGTCAAGCTTAGTGACCATACCTCGCTCCTTCTTTATTTTTAGCTAGTGGATTACTTCATGGGCTGTTATAACATTGTCTAAAATTTGTCATCCCTTTACAAACCTAGTTTGTACTAGCTCAATGAGATGCTTTAAAAGGGGTTTCAATCTTCTAGTGACAACTGATGAGATGATATTGTATATTATATTACATATGGATGTGAGCTTGAAGCTTCTTGCTTTATTCGAATGATTAGTTTTAGGAACCAAAGTAAGGAACATAAAATTCTATCCATATTATACCTACTAAGATTGTCACGATTATTCCACCCGTGTGTGAAACTCTTTCTCGATTAAGGGTCAACAAGACTTGAATAATTCTATCGTGAACCCATCAAGTACCAAAGCCTTCTTGTTGGGAATATCCTTCAATATCTCCTCTACTTCTGCAAAAGATATCTCCCACATTAAATCCAAATCCTGCTCACAGGTTACCAACTAAGGGATGTGACGTGTGATGCAAGCAATGGCTTCTCTTCTGTCCCTTCTATCATCAGTCAATAACTCTCTAAAGTGTGAAGCCAACTCATTCTCGATCTCTTCATGCTCCATACGGTGAGCTCCATATTGGGCCTTTTGATAAAATATCTTATTATATATGATGCTTCACCAAGGATTTCTAGAAGAAATGTGTATTGCGCTTTCCCTCCCTCATCCATTGCGCATGATACTTTTAATAGCAGATGGTATCCTCTTGCTTTCATGGATCAACCTACTCTACTTAGCCACAAACTATTCATTATGCCCCTCCTATATTATACGAGTTTCTATGGCCTATACCTGATCCTCCAACCTTTATTTCTCCTTGAAAATATCTCCAAATTCCACTATGTTCCACGCTTGATTCAAAGATTTAATTCCCTTAACTACAACTGCACTGATTGCATCTAAGAATTACCAATGACCTATATCTCCTTCCACCAACCCTCCAATTCCTCCAAGACCATGGGGTGTTGAAGCCAAAATCTTTCAAAGTGGATTGGATGATTATGAGGGGACTATTTCAAATAAATTTCCAAGAAAATTGTCAAGTGATCTAATCCCATTCCTGGGAGAATTGCTACTTCCATGAAGAGGTAAGAATCCATCAGGTCTCCAAAAAGGATAAAATGGTTTAACCTACAACCAATCTGATGTTTATCTCCTCTCTACGCATTCCAAGTGTGCTTTCCATTCACGGTATCTATCTCTACGTGTTTTATATCCTATATTAGATCTTGAAAAACGAATGATGCAGCCTGTAGGTGCAAGATCCCACACTTCATTTCCTCCAGGTTTCTAATCAAATTGAAATCTCTCCTAAAATTTGTGCCTCCCCTATGGTTTCTTTATGTAGCATCCTATTTGGGACCACTGGGCCATAGGCAACAGAGAGCCATAACTCTTCTCCAAATCCCAAACACCTAAATCGTACCGTGAGGGTATTCAGGCTTCAATACCCATAACATTACATGCTCTCTAACACCTAGCCAATATCTCTTTTCTATTTATTCTAGATGCTTTCGTTTCCTACAACAATATTATTTATGGTTTCGCTTTGTCTATTCAGTTATTCAAATACCTTTTCTTTCCTTTACTATTCAAACCATGAATTTTCCATTATATGATCTTCATCGATTAACTGATTCTTGGTGGAGCATATGCTCTAACATATTATTCTTTTTTCCAAAGTTCAAAAAAATCCCTTTCTTCTCTCATAACTTCTTGGGTCGAGTTCCTTCCTCTATGGTTTTTATCACTGGTATTTTGATATTTCACCTCAAATAGTTGTGTAGATCCTTTGTGTCTAGTACTTGAAATCAAGGAACCACCCTTATGGAAAGGGTAAGATTTCCTGAAAACCCATATAGATGCAAGAAAACATAAAGCCACATGGTCTAAATCTCATGGGCCTCTGCATGAGCCCAGGTCCTTAAAATGTTTATCATGCTTTTCTAATCGTTGTTGAGGTTGTCACTAAGATCCCCTTCCTATAGGATGGAGGAGGGTTCTTCAATTTGGAAATCAGCAAAGGTTGATGGCTAGTTTTAAAGAGACATTTGTTTTGGGAATTGAGAAATGG
>Ga0115851_100403_pt1 | contig 18810 bp, 11 predicted proteins | sample InSIn2gowninarea_FD_83865 | JGI IMG/M metagenome (GOLD analysis project Ga0115851, IMG submission 83865)
GACTAGAGTGTTAGTGCTCTCTAAGTAGTTGTAGAAGTACTGTGATTGAAATATCACCTAACATTGCATAATTGATTGATAGTTAAAAGTATTTCATTTGATTGAAAATGTTGTGAATAATGACCACTCTTTATATGTTTGTGGCATGATTGTTACAACAGTGGACCATTAATTCCTTACCTGCCACCATGTTAAACATAATCTATCCTTTGCATAAGCCACCATCCTTTCATGTCATTGTTGTCATCAATAGGATCCAGTAACACGATTGGATAGAGTATTAATCAATCAACAATTAGTCTTTAAAAGAAATCCTTTAACATTTAGTCATGTGCATGAGATGTAAATAAAATATCACAACATGCTTCTTCTAACAACATTGTACATGTTTAAATCAATAATTATCAAGCATGTCTAAATAATTACCAGGTTACTATGATCATTCTCGCACTACACATGTTCATATCCAAAGGAAGCCACCGCAACCATTCATTTCATTTAAAGTATACTCGTAATTAGATAAAAACTTATTCAAAGACAACTAGCCTCTTAGCTTCTTCTTTGAGCATGTAACTAAGTAATCTTTCCAATAAAATAGATATTACTATAATAGATAAAAATGCATGCCCCCTTCTAAGGCAAAGCTAACATGATAGACATCATTATTGTGCATGCAAATATAAGCCCCTTTTCAAAAGGCATCTTTTCCAAGATAAAACTAGTTACAAAATCTACTGTATGCACAAGGACATGAATTTCTCTAAACCAAAGCTGATGTGTTAGTCATTATTTCTTTCATGCGCATATATGCATTTTACAAAGGAAAGCTAGTGCATTAATTGCAGGTAATCACTTGTTTTACTCTCCATAATACTTACTCTTTTCTGCATAGAAATCCATATTTATCTTTGAAATGTCTAACACAATAGTTCTACAAATCCATGTTTCTCTTTAAAATATCTAACACAATAATTATATCTTCATACATGTAATCAACTATTATTTCTATTGTCTATGCTTCTGCAAATTTTCATATGTGTTCTTTTCACATAGTTATTTTTAAGAACCCAACATAGTTTCTCTACCATTTATGTACAAATTTATTATGCATAAAAAACGTATCATAAAAAAGTTCTCATGCATTTGTTTTCAAGAAAGTATCATAATAAACCTTTGTTTTGGGCATAAGAACTAAAATAATAATAATGGTAACATTTTATGCATTAAACCATGCAATTAAATCAAACTGTCCAATATGCAACACACAAATCATTTACCTTTTTACTCACCAAAAAATATAACTTTTGCAAATCTTGCAAAGGAATTAAGACAACTAACTTATCTTTCATGCACAAGAAAAACATGTTCTAATTTCCAAATAAGATTCCTATGACTTATATTATCTTTGTTCATTTCATCTATGCATAGGTTATTATACTTTCTCATAACTAATTATTGTTTTTCAAAAGAACTCTCTTACCCATGAGAAAATTTCACAAATTACCCTCTTTAATCTATATTCACTTCTAGGAAAATGACTTGGAGTTGTTATTAGGTTATTCTACTTTCTCATAACTAAGTACTGTTTTTCAAAAGAACTCTCCTACCCATGAGAAAATTTCACAAATTACCCTCTTCAATCTATATTCACTTCGAGGAAAATGACTTGGATTTGTTATTATTTCATACACCAGTACGAAATCCCATTTTAAGAAAAGAGCATGCATCCTATCTTTACTTACATAAAAGACGTATGCAATGTTATATAAAGAAAAGAAAGGTTACTTATCTTTTAGTGCTGCAAATATATATAATAAAAATATTTATCTATATGTAATAATATATATTTTCTTTACTACGAGAAATATATAATAACAATCTTCATCTGCATGCATTAATATATTTTCTTTACCGAGAAAAATATATAATCACAATCTTTGTCTACATGCAGTAATATATTTTCTTTACCAAGAAAAATATATAATGACAATCTTTATCTACATGTAGTAATATATTTTCTTTACCAAGAAAAATATATAATCACAATCTTTTCTTTAATAAAATATCTTATTTTCTTTCAACTTTCATAAGAATAGTCACCACATATTATTTTCATGAAAAAATATAATTATCTCTTTAATCATTTTGTGTGCAAGTTTCACATGTGTTTTCTTTTATTTGCAAGAAATTTAATGTATGCAAGTGCATATTTATTTTGTAAGAGAATCTAACACAACAACGTTTCTTTTCATGAAGTGCTTCCTTCTCAGGAAACTTGGCAAAATAATTATTAGTATTCATTTTCCAAGAAAACTAATAAAAGAAAAATCGCACATTCTTTTCAAAAGAAATAACATTATGAACTTGTATTTTATGTGTATTAATCATGCCAACTATGAAATAACATTATGAACTTGTCTTTTATGTGTACTAATCATTGCAACTATTCAAGAAAGATAGCATTGTTACTTATCTTTTCCTTAAAGAGTTTACTCATTGAATCTACTCGTTGTTCCCTTAGGTTCTGCCTCCATATCCATCCAATTCTTTGCTAGCGATGTCTTGCCAAATTTGTTTTCATTCTCTCTCATTCCACTTTGTCATTTTTATTAAACAAGGATTGATATCCATCTTGGTGATGGAATGGTTACCAAATGCATTCCAATTCATTTCTAGCAGTGTCTTGCCAAATTTGTTTTCATTCTCTCCCATTTCACTTTGTCATTTTTATTAAACAAGGATTGATATCCATCTCGGTGATGGAATGGTTACCAAATGCATCATGAATATTGCCAAACTAATTGCAAGGAAAGCTAGAACCTGCATTGTCCAAGTTAATACGATGTTTCTTTAATGGAAATTATAAAACAATATCTCACTGAATATATTGATCCATTTTGTTTCCCAATGAAATTTGGCACACTACCCATTGAAAGAATAATCTCTGTGTCACCATCATACCCCGTAAAGAAAAACATTCTAGAGCATAAATCCTCGGTGAATAATAAATGAAAAGGTCGTTACCAAAAACTGTTAAACCTAACTGTTTCTTGATTTAACTATACCATTTCAACAAATTAAATGAATTATTAATCAAGTTAGAATAAAAATATTCTTATAAATGGTAAATGTTATATTGATATTTTAGGGATGTTACATACTTCCCCCTTAAAGAGAACACCATGCTCGGTGTTCATCATTAAATTTTAGATATGAAACCTATCTAGAAACATAAAAAATGATAATTTAATAACATTTTAACAATAATAATAAACATTTATAGCTACAACAATATCCAATTTCTACTTTCCATCACTGGACCATTACTCATATTCGTATACGCAGAAAAACAATCTCTATACCAACTTACCATTATTTACCAATTACTCTTGGAAGTCATGGTCCCTTTCATGAAAATTCTCTAGGAATAGTTTGATGGCTCATCCACACTTCATGGCAAGTACTCTGTAATATATGACAAACAAATTCGATCACATTATTCACAACATTTTCAATCAAATGAAATACTTTTAACTATCAATCAATTATGCAATGTTAGGTGATATTTCAATCACAGTACTTCTACAACTACTTAGAGAGCACTAACACTCTAGTCATTAAAATGATAAATCACTGCACCACATGCACACTATCTTAGCTCCGACTAAAGACATCTACACAAGTACTTATAAAAGTACCCATAGAGCACCTAACTCTCTAATAATAATAATAAAAATCAATAACTGCACCAAGTGAAAATTGTATTAACCCGTACTAAGACATTAAGATTGGTAACACAATAAAGGAACTAAAATTCATATAACTCCTTACTAAGCACTAATCTCCTTTCGTGTTAAGATGTGCATAACATATTTTAAACAATTACATATAAAATTCATTTTTAACACAACACATAACTAATTAATTAATTTTTTCTTCTACGAGAACCATAGTAGCAAAAGGATGCTCCTTCGAACCCATGGGAACTGGTTTCCAAAACCAAAATGAGTCATTTTTGCATTCAGACAGTTCCTCGATAGAGACCATACTAGGTCTAGTACGGAATTCCACTGGCCAACGAGCTGAAGAATTCTAATAACCACATGGGATCTAATATAGGATTCCTCTTGACAACGTCTTGCCTATTCCTCTAATAGTGTCCCGTCGATGAGGAAATTTTGGGCTTCCTCTAATAGGCTCCAAATCAACAAAGTTGCCTAAGGATTTTTACCCTCTTCACCATCTTGGGAAACTCTTTTCCCTTAGTGAGATCATTATCTCTAAGGAGAGGAAATCTAGGCAGACAAGTACCATCAACCCCTCCAAGTAGGCAACCGCCATCAACCCAAGCCCATGTGACCTTTCACAACTATTGACAATTGTCTTGCATGTTACATTTCTTTTTTGCATTATTTCCCAAATTAATTTACATAATGAAACATATGCACATTATCATTAACAAAAAAAAAAAAAATTCATTTACACCATTTCCACTTAACCCTCAATATGGGTCCACAATATCTAGATTGACAAGAAACATAACTGACATACATGTTATATGCATTCTAATTTTTCAAGTAACACAATCATGCATATTATATAACATTATATTTTCTCATTTACGATTGCAATTCACATTGCAACGTTTTACCTTGACAAGTTTTCTTGTTGCCATTAAGCTACTACTACTTAATCCCATTTGTTCATTTAACAATTATTCACTTTCCACATCATTTTAGTTTCATGCATACAATACTGTCATGCATAAAATTATATGCAAATATTCATTAATGTGTAAATTTCAATAATAGTTGAATTAATAATCTAAGCATTTCCAATTTCCCATAGTGTATTGTCATCGACAGACAGATACATGAAGTAACTACCATAATCACTTTTTTATGAATCGTAATAATCTTAAATCAAATTCAATTCATGCATATAAGTTTTATTAGTTAGTTATGCAACACTAACGAATGACAACTACCAACCATCTTAATGCAACCATGACAAAACTTAATCAACAATTAGTTATTACAATCAATTCTCACTACTTGACTCATTGTTTATTTTCCATATCTAAAGAGGTTCTTCCAATGTCCTTTTAGAACACTCTATCATCCTATTCAATGATGTTCCCTGTATTTTACATTCACGCATTCACTCATTAAAAGTAGTGCATTGTAAATTTAGCTATGTTCATTAAATGTCTCATTATTATTTCCATATTTGCAAAAATTGGTAGTTGATTATCACTTTCCTTAGTGAGTGTTCACGGTTGTTCATAAGTGTGACAAAGGTTTTATTATCTTTTATCCTCATCATGATTCAAATGTCATGAACATGGTTTTTGCACCATAATTTCTTACTTACTATTCTTTAATGCAATTATAAACATGAATTACACATTTCATGTCAAAAGTAGTCTACTGTATATGTATCAATATGTATATTTTTAGACTCATACGTGAACCAATGTGCACTAGTGTGATACCTCAATTTATTTTCCTCTTACAAATTACCAAAGGCACTCGTGCTGCAACCTTTAGCTCTAATACCGCTTATAACATACCCCAGTAACCTCACATGAAAATGCAGGGAGTAGAATTTTTTACACAAATTACCCATAGGTAATTATTCAAATCACTATTCTAGATTCCTCATTAACCATTAGATAGGATGTTCATTAGTACATAAAGTAACTTTAGTAGAGGAATAGTAAGTTGCATAACCATTAACAACCTTGTAGTATAGTAACGTAAACTATATGATGTAACATTGAATATAGTTCATGATTCCTTTAACTGCATTAATTAATAACATACTTGATATTATCAACATCACATTATGCAAGGAACCACATCATCAAACTTACATAAGAAGAAATCACATCATTCAAAACTGATATACCTTGGAAACCCCGTAGGGTGTGTTATCTCAAAATCAGGCCCTGGAAGGCTGCAGACTAGGAAGACTTCAAGTAACTGTTTCAAACCTACTTTAGGCTGAAGCTTAGCCTCCTCAGCCTGAGAGGGCTCTCTCAAAGGGTTAATGATTTAGATTAAAGATATGATTAGATGGCTAACTCTATGGTTTGTAATTGTATATGTTTATAGGTTGAAAGATGAAGGCTGGATACCATTGGGCTATGGAGTCAATGTATGTTTCAATACCACATCAAAATCAGCTTAACATGAAGTTAGGGCATATAGAGTTTTTATGCATCAACAAAACAAAGATACAATGCAAGGAAACACAGTTTATAAATACATGAAGGAAGTTAGAGCATGATTGATGAGTTCTAAGTAACATGTATTCATACCACTGCAGGTAAGTGAAAGAGGAAAGCCATGAGACAATATGACATTAAAAACTCTTTTTGGATCCTGAATAGTGAAGCCAAAGCATTCTACCTAGCATGGAAGTTAAGGCATTATAGAGTCCAAGTGCAGAAATGAAAATACAAAACAGTGAAACATAGTTAGTTTATCTATGAAGGAATTCAGAGCATCATTGATGAGTTTTGATTATCATAACTAAACACCACTGCAATGTAAGTATTGAAAGATTCCATCATAACAAGAACATACAAGAACTCTTCATGACTCTTGAGTTGTCTAAGTAGAAATCTGCATTAGGTTAAAAATATACACTGTCTGCACATAGAGCAGCCGCTGAGCCAAAAAGTCTCCAACCCCTTTGCTAATTTGACCTCTTGCTCTATATAAAGCATTTACAATTAGGATTTCATCATCCCTCATCAAGAGAATTCGAATTTGCCATCAGTGACACCCATTCTAACCATAAAACAAACCATTAATTAGAACTAGCTGTTAACTAGGAGTGCTAGTGACCTAATACAACTAGGAGTGTAACTCCTTATCATGATTACAACAACCATATCTAAGCATTTAAAGCATTATTTGACAACTTGCAACCTCAAGAAGTCGAATTTGATGAAGCCTCCCACTTGGTCATCTGACTGCTGAAGACAAACCCTAGGAATTAGGGAACATGTTTCCCTGTTTTTAGGTTTAGGATCCCTGCAAATGGCACGTGGGATAGAGCCTTTATCTCCTCATCCATGATACATTTTTCGAATGTAAAATAGGTTTTTGTAGTCCATGATTTCTAGAACAAAAACCTCTCTTGGTTTTTTAAAATACTTCTCCATCTGTCCCGAATCTATCCTTGAAAAACACGTGTCAAACAGGAAAAATTCGTTCTATCAATTTTGGGTTTCAAAGAAAGCTTATTATCTCCAAACTGAAAACACTTAGGAAGAAAGTGAGATAGGTTAATTTATATGGATATTTTATAAACAGAAGCCTCCTTCATAATTCCAAAATACCTTTTCATGTGACCAGAAAATGATCTTGAAAATGACTGCTAAAACTAAAAGACCAAGCTTGACTTTCAGCAGTTTTGTAATGCAAGTTTAACCATAAATTCCTACCACCTCAGAATGAATTTGAAGAAACTGAAAGAGGTTTTTGCAACTTGGAACGGTAGGAAGAAAATCCTCTTTCAGTTTTCAAAATTGAGCTTTCAGCTGCTCAGAAAACCTTCTGGAAGTGAACTAGTAAAAACAGTTTTCTGCTAAAACAGGCTGCTTCAGGGGTTTCGTAGCGCGCTACGAAAACTCCTAGTTCAGTGATTTCGTAGCGGAAAACTTGTTTTTTACACTGTCTACGCTACGAAAACATCTAGAGTGAGTTTTTCACTATGAAAACCTTGACACAAGTTTGACACATGGAATTTTAGGTGATGTGGGACTAGTGATGGGCAAGAACGGAGTGTTGACCCTATTTGACCATACCAACAAGACTCTTTTATAGATCTTAGACATGAAAACAACCATGCAAAGACTAGACCAAGAATAACATGAATCCTTTGGAATCAAACTGATGTCAAAACACATAGTGAGGCTTTTAGGACATGGAATGAGGCTATGAAACTTTTTGGAAAAGAGAATGACACTTGTTGAGATGAGATGACTCAAAACCTATAAGACTATGACTAGAAACAAGGAAAACTTTTGAAATCTTATAAACAAAAATTTTAGGGTGATAACAGTGGCTCCACTAGGGATAGTGTTCCCTTGTGGTATACTAAGAACTTGTAGCTCCAGTGCCGCTATCAATCCTATAGAATAAAACTCTGAACTTCTACCCAATCTGCTCCTCAAGCCTTTAGTGATTTCTGAAAGAAGAATTCAAACTGCACCTACTGAAACAGATGCTCAATCAACCTACCTTGAGCTTATTTGCACATTCCCACCTACCCTATCAGCTGCAATCTCCACTTGTAGCTCAAGGAACATGAAACTTCCAATGAAGCCAGTCATTGATCTGATCTGACACTTGAATCTCTTGACTGTGCTTGAAGCAAAAATAAGCAAGATACTGAAATAACCAAGGCAGCATGAGGTGTAACTGTTCTTCAAGATGAAAATATAACTAGAAGCCTGAAAAGTAAATCTTTTCCATGTAGTCAGCTATAGGGTGAAAAAACACATGGTTACTTTGATGATTCCCATAACATTCTATATCTTCAAACAACTGATCCTCAACTTCACAACATTTATTTGACAAGCTATCCAACTACTTTTCTCAATGATTCCAACAAACAATGTAATTTTCCTCATTATTATCATCATTCTTTGGTGTAAGTTGCTGCAAGGAATTACAAAAATGAACAACCTTTTCCTCTGCCTGAGGGTCATAAAAAATTTCTTCCAGCATTTCTTGTTGGTGTTTGTAATCAAGTTAATTTTGATAATGATCTGAAGATTGACAAGTTTGTTGCATCTCTACATCAATCTCAGAGGATGTAATATGATTTTCATAACTAAACCCTTGCCGATCTTCATGCTGCATTTCATGGGATGTTATACATTCTTGGTTTTGAAATGTATTGTTATGAAGAGCCTCTAAAATTTCTTCATCCATAAAATCATCATCATCATAACAATCCTCCAAATACTGAATAAGACTTAAAGAATGTTTACAGCAATCTTTGAGCAGCAATAAGGAAGGATGACATTCTTTATACATCTCATAGAATTCATCATGAGAATATATTGAACCATTTTCCAAACTTTTATACCAAGACCATGCTTTTCCTTCTAAAGTGGTCATAAACATCCTCATGAGACAATCCTCAGGAAACTTAACCTTAAGATTGCGTACATGCATATGAAACCTAACCAAATGAAGAGCAACATTGTCTTTCTTTTCACCTTTGAATATCGGAAGATCCTCTAACCAATCAAACTTTGGCATAGGATTTGGAAAACCAGGGATATGAGACCGATTCATAGGAGCATACCTGGCATTCATTCTTGCAGTGGAACTCACCTTGAAACTTCATCAAGCTACTGATCTTCTAGCAGTGGAGTCACCTTCCAATTTATTATTCGATGTGTGGAGTTGCTAAGGTAGTTTTGCAGCCTCAAAAAGATGTCTGAGCTCCTGCTACCTTCAGAAGTTCACCTCCTAATTTCGGGAATGAATAGACTTCAGGCTCCTGGCAGACGCACCAAAATGTTATCTCAAAATCAGGCCCTGGAAGGCTGCAGACCAGGAAGACTTCAAGTAACTGTCTCAAACCTACTTTAGGCTGAGGCTTAGCCTCCTCAGCCTGAGAGGCCTCTCTCAAAGGGTTAATGATTTAGATTAAAGATATGAATAGATGGCTAACTCTATGGTTTGTAATTGTATATGTTTATAGGTTGAAAGATGAAGGTTGGCTACCATTGGGCTATGGAGTCAATGTATGTTTCAGTACCACATCAAGATCAGCTTAACATGAAGTCGGGGCATAGAGAGTTTTTATGCATCAACAAAACAAGGATACAATGCAAAGAAACACAGTTTATAAATACATGAAGGAAGTTAGAGCATGATTGTTGAGTTCTAAGTAACATGTATTCATACCACTGTAAGTAAGTGAAATAGGAAAGCCATGAGACAATATGACATTAAAAACACTCTTTGAATCCTGAATAGTGAAGCCAAAGCATTCTACCTAGCATGGAAGTCAAGGCATTATAGAGTTCAAGTGCAGAAATGAAAATAAAAAAAAGTGAAACATAGTTAGTTTATCTATGAATGAATTCAGAGCATCATTGAACAGTTTTGAGTATCATAACTAAACACCACTGCAATGTAAGTATTGGAAGATTCCATCATAACAAGAACATACAAGAACTCTTCATGAATCTTGAGTTGTCTAAGTAGAAATCTGCATTAGGTTAAAAATATACACAGTCTACACATAGAGCAGCAGCTGAGCCAAAAAGTCTCCAACCCCTTTGCTAATTCGACCTCTTGCTCTATATAAAGCAATTACAATTAGGATTCCATCATCCCTCATGAAGAGAATTCGAATTTTCCATCAGTGACACCCATTCTAACCATAAAACAAACCATTAATTAGAACTAGTTGTTAACTAGGAGTGCTAATGACCTAATACAACTAGGAGTGTAACTCCTTATCATGATTACAACAACCATATCTAAGTGTTTAAAGAATTATTTGACAACTTGCAACCCCAAGAAGTCTAATTTGATGAAACCTCCCACGTGGTCATCTGACTGCTGAAGACAAACCCTAGAAATTAGGGAACATGTTTCCATGTTTTTAGGTTTAGGATCCTTGAAAATGGCACGTGGGACAAAGCCTTTATCTCCTCATCCATGATACATTTTTTGAACGTGAAAGAGGTTTTTGTAGTCCATGATGTCTAGAATAAAAACCTCTCTTGGGTTTTTAAAATACTTCTCCAGTTGTCCCGAATCTATCATTGCAAAACACATGTCAAACAGGAAAAATCCGTTCTCTGAATTTTGGGTTTCAAAGAAAGCTTATTATCTCAAAACTGAAAATGCTTATGAAGAAAGTGAGATAGGTTATTTTATCTAGATATTGTATAAAGAGAAAAATCCTTCATAATTCCAAAATACCTTTTCATGTGACCATAAAATGATCTTGAAAAAGACTGCTAAAACTAAAAGACCAAGCTTGACTTTCAGTAGTTTCATAGCGCAAGTTTAACCATAAATTCCTCCCACCTCAGAATGAATTTGAAGAAACTGAAAGAGGTTTTTGTATTTCGGAATGTTAGGAAGAAAAGGCTCTTTTAGTTTTCAAAATTGAGTTCTCATCTACTCAAGAAACCTTCTCGAAGTTAACTAGTAGAAATAGTTTTTCTGCTGAAACAGGCTGCTTCAGGGGTTTCGTAGCGCGCTACGAAAACTCCTATTTCAGTGATTTCATAGCACAAAACTCATTTTTTACACTGTATGTGCTACAAAAACACCTAGAGTAAGTTTTTCACTATGAAAACCTTGACACAAGTTTGACACATGGAATTTTAGGTGATGTGGGACTAGTGATGGGCAAGAACGGAGTGTTGAGCCTATTTGACCATACCAACAAGACTCTTTTATAGATCTTAGACATGAAAACAACCATGGAAAGACTAGACCAAGACTAACATGAATCCTTTGGAATCAAACTGATTCCAAAACACATGGTGAGGCTTTTAGGACATGGAATGAGGCTATGAAAGTTTTTGGAAAAGAGAATGACACTTGTTCAGATGAGATGACTCAAAACCTATAAGACTATGACTAGAAACAAGGAAAACTTTCCAAAGCTTAGAAACAAAAATTTTAGGGTGATAACAGGGTGAAAACCAGTAAACATTTAATTTTATTATTAAATGCTTGTGCAGGTGTTCACCCCTCACTCAATGGATTATAAGGAAGTCCATCCCTTAACCATTGTCACAAAATATTACGATGAAATATCATTAAAATCAAACATATCAAGGTAAAAGCTATTACAATGATCATGAAACCATTTACCCCCAAGTGACCACTCTTTATATGTTTGTGACATGATTTTTCCATTAGTGGACCGTCCTACAGTTCGCACTTATCTGCATGGACCATTAATTATTTACCTACCACCATGTTAAACATAATCTATCCTTCGCACAAGTCACCATCTTTTTTTTCATTGTCGTCAATAGGCTTTGGTAACTCGATTAAGTAGAGTATTAATGAATCAACAATTAGTCTTTAAAAGCAATCCTTTAATATTTATTCATGTGCATACATGAGATGTAAATAAAATATCACAACATGCTTCTTCTAACAACATTGTACATGTTTAAACCAATAATTATCGAGCATGTCAAAATAATTACTAGGTTACTATGATCATTGTCATGCCAGCACATGTTCATATCCAAAGGAAACCATTGCAACCGTTCATTTCATTTAAAGGATACTAGTAACTTATATTTTCTTTTCATGCATGTAATTAGATAAAAACTTATTCAAAGAGAACTAGCCTCTTAGCTTCTACTTTGTGCATGCAACTAAGTAATATTTCCAATACAATATATATTACTATAATAGATAAAAATACATGCCCCCTTCTAAGGAAAAGCTAACATGATAGACATCATTATTGTTCATGCAAATGTAAGCCCTTTCTCAAAACACATCTTTTCCAAGATAGAGCTATTACAAAATATATTGTATGCACAAAGACATGCATTACTGTAAACCAAAACTAATGTGTTAGTCATTTTTCTTGGATGAGCATATATGCATTTTACAAAAAAAATCTAATGCATTACTTGCAAGTAACTACTTGTTGTACTTTCCATAATACTTACTCTTTTCTTCACAGAAATCTGTATTTCTCTTTAAAAGATCTAAAACAATAGTTCTACAAATCCATGTTTCTCTTTAAAATATCTAACACAATAGTTATATCTTCATACATGTAATCAAATATTGTTTCTATTGTTTCTATGCTTTTGCATATGTGCAGATGTGTTCTTTTCACATAGTTTTTTTCAAGAACCCAACATAGTTTCTCTATCATTTATGTAAAAATTTATTATGCATTGAGAAACTATCATAACAAAGTCCTCATGCAGTTGTTTTCAAGGAAGTATCATAATAAACGTTTCTTTTGGGCATAAGAACTAAAATAATAATAATGGTAACATTTTATGCATTAAACCATGCAATTAAGTCAAACTATCCAATATGCAACACACAAATCATTTACCTTTTTACTCACCAAAACATGTAACTTTTGCAAATCTTGCAAAGGAATTAACACCATTAACATATCTTTCACCCACAAGAAAAACATTTTATTTTCAAAGAAGATTCCTATGACTTATATTATCGCTGATCATTTCATCTATACATAGGTTATTATACTTTGTATTGTTTTTCAAAAGAACTCTCTTTCCCATGAGAATATTTCACAAATTACCCTCTTTAATCTATATTCACTTAGAGGAAAATGGCTTGGATTTGCTATTATTTCATACACGAGTAGGAAATAATTTTTGAAGAAAAGAGCATGCATCCTATCTTTTCTTACATAAAAGACATATGCAATGTTATATAAAGACAAGAAATGTTACTTATCTTTTAATGCTACAAATATATATAATAACAATCTTTATCTATATGTAATAATATATATTTTCTCTACTATGAAAAATATATAATAACAATCTTCATCTACATGCATTAATATATTTTCTTTATCGAGAAGAGAATATAATCACAATCTTTATCTACATGTAGTAATATATTTTCTTTACCAAGAAAATTATATAATAACAATGTTTATCTACATACAATAATATATTTTATTTCCGAAGAAAAATATATAATAACAATATTTAATATATTTTCTTTATGAAGAAAAATATATAATCACAGTCTTTTCTTTAATAAAATATCTTATTTTCTTTCTACTTTCATAAGAATAGTCAACGTGTATTCTTTTCATGAAAAAAAATAATTATCTCTTTAATAATTTTGTGTGCAGGTTTCATGTGTGTTTTCTTTTCTTTGCAAGAAATTTAACGTATGAAAGCGCATATTTCTTTTGTAAAAAACTCTAACACAATAACTTTTCTTTTCATGAAGTCTTTCATTCTCAAAAATCTTTGGCAAAATAATTATTAGTATTCATTTTCCAGGAAGACTAATAAAATAAAAATCACACATTATTTTCAAAAGAAATAACATTATGAACTCTTTTATGTGCACTAATCATTCCAACTATTCAAGAAAGATAGCACTCTTACTTATCTTTTCCTTAAAGAATTTACTCGTTGAATCTACTCATTGTTCCCTTAGGTTCTACCTCCATACGCATCCAATTCCTTGCTAGTGGTGTCTTGCCAAATTCATTTGTAGTCTCTCATCTCAGTGATGGAATGGTTACCAAATGCATCATGAAAATTTCCAAATTGACTGCAAGTAAAGTTGGAATCTGCATTGTCCAAGTTAATACAACGTTTCTTTAATGGAAGTTATAAAACAATATCTCACCCAATAAATCGATCCATTTTGCTTCATGATGAAAGTTAACACACTTCCCATTAAAAAATTTATCTCTTTGTCTCCAATATGTTGTAATCCTTCGGGATTTCTATATAGCTAGGGATTTAGTTATAAATTAGGTATTTCTAGTTATAACTAGTTATTGTTTTGAAGTATAAATGTAGCCTTCATTGAATGAATTAATATATAGATCACAACATTTGAACCAATGGAATTCTCCAGACTTCTTATCAGTGGTATTAGAGCCTGGATTGAACTCTGTTGAACCAAAACGCCTAGATCCTCCATTGTTGTATGCCATCGAAGAAGATGTGTTTGCTGAGCTGAATACTTAACTCTCAACAACGTTGGTAGAGGCGTGACCTGGTAGTGTGCGCAACAACATTGGTGGAGTCAATATCATTGGTAGAGGCATGCTTGGTGGAGGCTCTTCTCTGGCAGTTTTTATTATTGGTGGAGACTCTAGTCTAGTTGTTTTTAATAAACAGCCATTGGGTTGTTAATATTTATTTATTTTATTTTTTCTGTAAGTTAAAACAGAAAATATTAAGAAAAAAAGCAAATTTATGATGTAATGTTTCAAACATAGTATTTTTAAAAGAATTTTGTTCCTATAATCATAAATTTTATTTTTTTAAGAATTTTGTCATTATCTGAAAAAGGATGAACTCATTGGTATCTTTAATTGGGATTGTTCTATCAGGAAAGGAAAATTACTAGGAATGGTTTAGGAAGGTTAAAAATACACTTATTTTTAATGATTTGTGCGACGAAATCTATGAAGGAAAAGAAGGGAATTCACCAGATCAACCTGATAAGGAGAAATAGTTAGCGATTTTGCAAGGTAAGGATAAAAAGGCCTATGCCTTAATTTCCAATTCAGTCTTAGAAGAGGTAAGAAAATACATTGCTCAAAATAAAACAACATATGATGCCATAACAAAATTAAAAGAGCTTTATGATTGACATTCTGAATTGGAGATAATTTTGTCATTGTTGGAGTTATTTAATTTGGAAATGAAAGATAATGATCCTCTAAAACATTCTTCTGAAATTAAAGCCATCAATCATGAAATTGAACCTAGTGGAGTTAAAGTTGATATGCAACTCACTAACTTTTTAAATGCTCTTTACCCAAGTTATTCAAACTGCTTGGAATCTCTGCAAGCTAGTGGGCAGGTAAGAGATTTAGATTTTGATAAATTAGTAGGGAAAATTGCAGAAAGAGAGAAGGCTTTTGGAAACAAAGAAACATCACATAATTATAATACTGAAACCCTATGTCTTGCTCAAAAATACCAAAAACCTCAAGAGGAATATGAAATAAGTACTAAGAGTAATATAGGTCGAGGTAGGAAGAATTATAGAGGCAAGGGGGTAGAAATATTCATGGAGATAGACAATAGAATGATAAACAAAGAAATTTTCCCGGTAAAACAACTATAAAATGCTTTAGATGTGGTAAAATTGGACATACAACTGCAAATTGTAGAATTCACTGGGAGAAAATTAATGAAATAAGAGAACAAATTCTTGAAAAGGAAGATCATCTAATTCTAGAAAAAGGACAGTGTTCTGAGGATGCACATTATGTTTTTCCTAATTGTAATTTTCATATGGAAGATATCTTTAGTACCTATTTTTCTTCATGGTGTGACAGTTGGGTTTTAGACATACGTGCCACTTGTCATATGACCTTTAGAAGAGATTTGTTTGAACAATTCAGTGATAATATTGATGGAGTAGTGTTTTTTGCTGATAGTTCTCAAATCAAACCATTGAGGATTGGTTCTATTTAGTTAAAAATTCCTAGACTTTCTGATTATACTTTGAATGATGTTCTTTACATTCCTTAGTTCTAAAGAAATTTATTATCGCTTATACAAATAAGACAACAGGGACATTCCATCCACATATTTGATGGTAAAGTGGAAATTCAAAGAGCAGTCAAAAATAAAACTATAATGGCTAGTGTAGAAGAAGATAAATTATTGAAATTGAAAGGTGTGTCATCTATTACATTGAACACAAACTATTTGGTTCAACAAAAGGATACTTTGTCATCTTCTTTATTGTGGCATGCACACTTTGGTCGTACTAATTATGAAAGTATTAGAATTATGGGACAACAAGGGATTAAAGGTCTTCCAATAGTTCCCAGAAAATTGACCCCATGTAATGCTTGTATATTGGGCAAGCATCACAAAAAATCTTTTCAAAATTCTACTTCTCGAGCTACAAGAAAATTAAGTTTCATACACTCTGATTTGTGTGGACCTATGCCTATACCAATAGCAAATGGAAATAAATACATACTTACTTTTATTAATGATTATTCGAGGATGTGTTGGGTTTATCTGCTTAAGGAAAAATCACAAGTTTCTGACGTGTTTAAAAAATTTCATCTCTTGATTAAAAATGAAGCTCAAGTAAATATTGGTACTATAAGAACTGATAATAGAGGAGAATATACATCACATGTCTTTGAAAAATATTTGGAAGAGAATGGAATCAAACACTAGACCACAATACCATAAAATCCACAACAAAACGGTGTTGCTGAATGAACGAACAGAACATCGCTTAATATGGTAAGGTCAATGATGTTTTTTAAGAATGTAAAATTGATCTTTTGGGGAGAAGCAACGCTTTGCACAACATATATTAGAAATCAGTATCCATCCTCTGTCATTAACAAGAAAATTCCATACAAAATGTGGTATAATCGGCTTCCTCTTGTTAAACATTTCAGAGTTTTCAGTTCTCAATGTTATGGTTTGATTCCTAAACAACAAAGGACTAAGTTGAGTGAACGGAGCAAAAAATGTATTTTTGTAGGGTATTCTATGACTTCTAATGCATACCTATTATATGATGAAGATACCAAGAAATTTATTTTGTCAAGAGATGTAATTTTTCTTGAATTTGATAAAGATTCCTTAATTCTTGATAGACAACTTAATCATATAGAAATGTTTGTGCCTCAAAAGTTTTATTATGAAAAGAATAATATAATTCCACATCTTGAAGGGGGGATACCTAATAGATTTTCCTTCTCTCAGTGATGATAACTCTACTATTGATGAAAAATTAGTTGATGCAAGTGTTTCTATAGACATGACAGGGACAAAAATGGAAACAAAGTTGACAGGGACAAAAATGGCAAAAACTGATAAAAATGAAGAAGACAAGCAACTTCCTAAATAACCTTTGTGAATATCATCTCATATTCGAACATTTCTGAAGAAATATCATGAGTTTAAGACTGGAAGTTCCTCACATAACTATTCTCATTGTGAATTTAACTTTTCTGTGGATTCTAAACTTACTTGTTTTGAAGAAGCTACTAGTTATGATCCGTGGAAACATGCAATGCAAAAGGAATATGATGCTCTCATAAAAAATGGCACATGGAGACTAGTGGATCCTCCTGTTGGCATCAAACCTATTGATTGCAACTAGATTTATAAAACTAAGTATAAAGCTGATGGTTCACTAGACAAACACAAGGCAAGACTTGTATCAAAGGGATATGCACAGAAAGAGGGTATTGAATATTTAGAGACATTTTCTCCTACAACTAAATGGGGCACTATTAGAGACATTTTCTCCTACAACTAAATGGGGCACTATTAGAAAGAATGGAAAATTCATCATATGGATGTCAAAATTTCTTTTTTAAATGGAGATTTGAAAGAATATGTTTACATGTTTCAACCAGAAGGTTTTTCACTAAATGGAAATAATAAAAGGTTTTCAAACTAATGAAGTCTTTGTATGGCTTGAAACAAGTACCATGAGCATGGTATGAGAAACTAACTGAACATCTTCTAAAGTTAAATTATAAACATTTTGACCTAGATGATGCAACTCTTTTCGTTAAGAAAGTTGGAAGATTAGTTGTATATATACTTTTATATGTTAAAGATTTGATGATCACAAGAAACAATGATGAATTCATATCATCTATTAAGAAGGAATTGGAAAAGGTTTTCAATATGACAGATTTAGGTTTACTTCGTTATTATCTTGGAATTGAAGTTGATCAAAAACCACGCCATATTTTCATCTCTCAGAAGAAGTATGTTGGTAAGTTATTGAACAAATATAGTATGATGGATTGTAATCCTGTTGCTACACCAATGGAGCAGAATTTGAAACTTGCTTCAGAAGAAGGAAAATCATTTGAATATCCAACAAAGTATAGGCAACTTGTTGGAAGTTTAATTTATTTATCTGTTACTCATCTTGATATAACATTTGTTGTACGAATACTTTCCAGATTTATGCATCATCCTTGTGAGGAGCATTGGGTAGTAGCAAAAAGAGTACTGAAATATTTAAATGGAACCCAAACATACAACATCAAATATACCAAATTTTTAGACTTCCATCTTGCTGGTTCTTTAGATTC
>Ga0115851_100404_pt1 | contig 18790 bp, 23 predicted proteins | sample InSIn2gowninarea_FD_83865 | JGI IMG/M metagenome (GOLD analysis project Ga0115851, IMG submission 83865)
TATTATTGTTAGGTCGGCTGGGTTATATTATGACTCCTTAGACTCCTATATATAGAAAGGAGGTTTTGTCATTTGAATCATCCAATAATTGTTCATTTATGTAATGTAAAGGAGGTTGCCCCCTCGAAGAGGCTGAATTCTAAGGCATTGATCTATATTTTCTATTTTTTCTTGAGCTAGTTTCATAACATTCTCTTCCTGAAGCTTTAAATACAGCTTCTCTCATATCTGATGGACCTCCTTTTCTCATTTTGAAAGCAGTTAAGATTCCGTGCAGCTGTGTCATAGTAATAGTATGAAGATCCTGCTTTTCTTCTATATCAGATACTTTTGATTCAAACTTAGTAGACAAGGATCTTAAAACCTTTTGAACTAAAGTAACTTATTTTATCTCTTCACCCAAATTATTTATGCAATTAACAATCTCATCTATATGTAGGAGGTAACTAGCTATACTTTCATTATTGTGCATTTTGAGAGTTTCATATTCAATTCTGGGAGTTTGCAGTTTTGAACATTTTACCTGAGTGTCTCTTTCATAGCTTACAATGATCTTGTCCCATATTTCTTTAGCCGATTTGAGCTACATAACTTTAACATATTCTGATTGTGACAGACTCCCCAATAATGTATTGATATCCTTGGCATTGGTTTCATATTTCTTTTTACCTGCTGCATCTGTAGGAATCGCTGATGGAAATGTATATCCTCCTTCCACAATTTCCCAGACATCTATTCCAAGAGATTGAAGATAGGTTGTGGTTCTTACCTTCCAATAAACAAAGTTCCTCCCATCAAAGATTGATGATATGATGGATCCTTCTTTTTTGTGGTTACTCATGATGATGGATCTTCCTTCAAGCGATCAAGCTTCTTCTAAAGGACTTGCTCTGATACCAATTGTTGGAAATAATATTTAGAGGGGGGGCAGGGTGAATTAGTATGAGCAAGTCAATAATTTTTAATTTCCATAATTAGATTCATATGCGCTACTTCATTTAATGGAACTTGCGTGTATACACAACTGTGTTTAAGGAAACTAGCATATATCCTACAAACTTATAGTTCGGTTAATTGTTCATATGTTAATCTTTAATTAGTGCATAAGAACCATATAAACAGTAACCAGGTGCAGTAAAAATAGAGCGGACAATCGCACACAAGAACACAAGATATAAGGTGGAAACCCAATGTGGGTGAAAACCACCTACTGCAATCGTCTATATCTTCTTTTTGAATTAGAAACTTATTTTTACAATGTTTGTACTGGTGCAGTCTTATACCGGTACGCAGGCCTCTACTTGCAGAAGGCTACAACCTTCTCTCATTCTCCAACTTCTCTTGGAAGGGAGCTACAACCCCCTAGCTCTTGTACTTGCTAATATGTTTACTAGTACGTAGGTGCCAGTCTATAGAAGGCTGCAACCTTCTCTTTTCTTCCAGGGACCATGTTTCATAAATTTTTAGACTGGATCCATCAATAGCATCATTTAATTATCAAATACATCTGCATCAACCAATCTCCTTTTGCACCAACCACAATTGAATCAACCAATCACTTTAACAACCCTTCAATCAAATCTTTCAGAATGTTGTAACTAGAATACAATAACCAGAAACAAAGCTAGAACCCAATACACTGCAACAGCGAATAGAAGGAGTTAAAACATATTTTGTGAGATATATGCTACTTCCATTTGTCAAACCTGTGCATATATGCTCTTTTCTCAAGGCGAACCTGTGTACAGATCTGCAAATCAAATTAAGATGTATACGTTGTTTTGATATGCAGAACCAATGTATATACATGCCTTTTCTAAAGTGAACCTGCGTATAGATCTATAAATGATGATTTAAACTTTACAAATATTTCAGACTTTAGTTATACCTAGATCATCATATTTACAGACTACAAAATGCACCAATTATAAAAATAAATGATCAAAACCACATAAAGATACTTCACTTCAAGCCTGAAGATCTTCACCCATCATTAGATCTTATCCTTCATTGAGCGCTAAGGTTCATCCTCGGTTCAGGTCCAGCTATGCACCACAACCCAATAACCTGTATATTAGTTCTTACTCTTCATCAGATATTCAATACTTGAGTTTATTCGCCTAATGATCTTCTCCTCCTTTTATAGTCTTAGGCCTTGTTCAATACCATGGACCAAAACCACATAGGACCAATACCTTGGACCAAATACTTGGGGTCAACACTTCAGACCAGATACCTTGGACCAATACCATGGATCAAAATACCATGGACCAAACACCACAGACCAAGACTTAGTTTTCCAACATGTATGCACCTTTCCATCTGTGAAATTGCGTGTGTACGTTATACGTGCCTTTTGGTTTGCTAACCCAGTGTACACACAGATTGATCAATAGGGAACCTACGTATACCTCTCTTTCTTCATTTCTTAAGTCTGATCTATGATCTTTCATCTGAGTGAGTTGCCATCAAGGACAACACCTGTGTCATAGAGCCAAATCTATGTCATGAGAACATGCTGATGAGGCCCAAAAATGGATAATTATATGGGCTCATTGAGCCTCCTAATTTGACTTAATCCACCATTCTCATTAGTTTATTGCATGTTTTTTATTATATTTATGCTAATAGAGTGAATTGGGTTAGTCATTATTCCAACAAGTCTAATGGGTGCTTTGTGCAGATTTTTAGTCAATTTTGAGACAAAATCAAAGGTTTAAATGAGCGCTTGGTAGCCAAATTCGTGGAGAGGATTTTTAGGAAGGTGTCCCCTTCATTTATGGGCCCTTACCTCAAATTCTCCACTATCAGCTCAGATTTCAAGGGCCATCACATCAATTATCACAAGGGCAGCTGAGCAAGGGCTAGTAAAGGTGTTGTTAACTACAAGTTTTGGCAGCTGAGTTCCTAAAGTTTAGGAGGGTTGTTGGGGTCCTCAATTTGTATAAATAAGAAGGCTTAGGGCCTCATTTCAATTAGTCACTTTGTAGGTGGAAGTTAGCTAGTTCGCAGTTTGATTTTAGTCATTCTTTTAGTCGTTTTTGAGGCAGTAGATTAGCTCTGCATTTCAGCACACTTTCAAGCTTTCCCTTGTGGATAGTTTTTGATGTAACTATTATTTCTTGCTCAATAAAGATGAATCCAACTTTGCACCAGCTCTAATCTCTCTTAGGTGGCTGTAGCTCTTGGGGTTGGGCCCAACCCAAGTGTCTAGTACCTCCTTTGTTTACTTTTATGTCTTTGCTGCATTCTTATAATAAAATTTGTTATTTAGATTAAGATATTACTTTGTTACTTAGGTCGTTTTTTATGATTAAAATAGCTTTTCATGTTCAAATTGATTTGTATAGGTTAATAACAGAGAAGATCTTCAGAAAAAGGTTGTCAAGAACCTCTGATCTCACCTCTCCCTCAGTGGGACCATGAGCTAGGATCAAGATGTCCTTGCTGCCACCAAAAACACTATTTTTGCTTCATCGTGCAATTATTAGTGTTAGATTCTCATTTGCAGAAGTTGATACTAGTTGTGATTACATGCTTAGGTTCATGATTTCTTAGTTTTCATAGCTACTTCACATGATTTTATTGCAAGTAAACTGTTGTTCATTTTCTTTGTTGTTATTTAGATCAGATTAGGTTAAAGTAGCTAGGTCCTTGATTTTCTGAGTCTTTGTTTGTTCAGTTTGAGAAATAACTTGCAGATCACCTGTATTACCTCTCTATCTACCTTTCCTCCATTAGGTAATCTTCTCCAACCCTTAATCCATGATTCCTACCCTTCATTTGGCATACTTTTCCCACCTTGCCCTAATTTCTACATTCTTGTGCATTATTGCTTCCTCCACCCTCAAACAAATCCAATCACTCCTTAGCCCCATTCACCAGGTCCTAGACCACTTAATATCATTATCCAACCTCCATGTCCATTTTCCCACCATTTTTCTTCCATCAACCCTCCAAAATCCTCTTTTTAGAACATCCTGTAGAAATTTCAGAACATCCTATAGAACCCCTGTAGACTTCCTGTAGAAGCTCACGAAATCCGTTTCTTGAGATCCGATCACTATGAAACTCTTTGGAAGGGTGCTAGGGACCCCTTAGGCCCTCTTCTAACCTTCCCAACCTCCTGCAAGCATTTCCTTTTTCCAATCCACCTCTGCACAGTAAAAAACAATTAAAGCACATGCACAATAATTCTGCCAACTTACTCAAAAATACAAAAAGATGTTTCTTTTCAGATTTCACTTCAGAAGTAGCTTAGTCACATGCATTTTACCTTTCTAAGAGTCAATGGAATTCCTTTCTTTAGCTTTCATCATTTTTCTTGCACCAGTAGGGTTAGTCGGTAAAACTAGGGCTTGCATTTCATTTCCGCTTTCAGTTTCTTTCTGCAAGTAGATTAGCCTCTGTTGAGTTAACTTTCATCCATCAGTTAAAAAGATTCTTCTAAAAGCTCATAGAAGTTGGCTTAAGCTCCTAGCGGACTTGTGCCAGCTGATCAAGTGACAGCCGCGGCAAGAGCTAGTACTTGTGCATACAACACCGTCGTTTCCAAGTTTGTTACGAACTACTAGGTTGATAAAATTAAAGAAGGGAGTTCCAGGAGTTCCAACATTATTGCTGCAATACTGGGGCTCACCATATTTTGGCGCCATTGCGGGGGAAGCATCACAGTATTGGTGATTGCTTCTTTTCTTCTATTTTCTACTACAACCTTCTGCTAATTAGTTTATTTCAGCAAGCGTAGAGTAGATTGTTTCATTTCCATTCTGCAATTTCATTTATGAAAAAGTAGATTAGACATAGATTAGCATTTCAATTCTGCAAGCATAGATTATCATTTCAATTTCAAAATTTCAATTTTGCAAGTGTAGACTAGCATTTCATTTCTGCAATTTCATTTGAGCAAAATAGATTAGCCATTTCCTGCTTTCATTTCAATTCTGAATTTTCATTTCAGAAAGATAGATTTTAGTTAGTTGCAGTTCAATCTATTTCAGTTTTGCAGCTACAAGCAGAAAAAAAGAAGCAAAAATAAATGAAAACGATTTCATTTCATGCCTTTTAGGAGAAGAGATAAGTCAGAAAAATGTTTGTACACCACCCTCACTGCTTCACACAGCCAACCTTCTCTCTTTTTCGATGGTTGTGATTAAGAAGAACCCTAGGTAGACAACAAGACATATTCGAAGAACCTCTAGGGGAGAAGAAGAAAACATTCCTCCAGAGAAAATGGCTACAAATAGAAATGTTGGGAGCAGTACCTTGTCGAAAAATGAATTTGCAAATTAGATGGAAGATTTCAAGAGTAATATGAGGTAGTTTCTTGCCATGCAACTAGATACTTTGCGGATCCAAAGGAAGTAAGAGGAAGCCAAGAGGGCTTTGGCCATCTTTTGTCCTACGTGCACTAGAAAGCATCCTAAGAATGAATGTCCATTTCACTCCATAGAAGTGTGTTTTGTCTGTGAAAAAGACCATCCTACATATCAGTGCCCTTCCTTACCCAGAATCAAAGCTGCATATGAGAGGGAAAAAGGAGCCACTAAACCACTCTATTATCTGAACCAAATGAGGCCACATGGACCCATACCTTACCAACAGGGAGTGCAAGGGACATCCCAAAACTATTACGACCCCTATCTAGCCACTTCCATGCCTTCTTGGGGTCCCCCTGCTCATCCTTCCTGGTCCACACCCCGTCCTTGGTCGGATCCATCTCCATATTTTGCCCAACCAGCTGCTCATTTGTTTCACTCTTATGCTCAGCCACAGCCTCAGTGGAATGCACCTCATCAGGGGTGGAGGCCCTGTTACAACTCTCCTCCCACTCCTTTGCCTCCACCACCTGCTCAATCGCAACCATCGCCTCCTTCTCCACCAAGGCAGCCCCAAATGCCTACCCAACCACAACCCCATCCACATCCATCTCAAATATACACCCCCACTCAACTACCCATACCACCATTTCCAAACCTGCACATTGGAATAGCTCAACCCATTTGTAAAGCTGAGGCACAACATGTCCAAATGACTCCTGTTGAGCTCAATGATCTTCACCATAGCTCAGCAAGAGTATTGCAAAACAGAGATTATATTGACAGCATTGAAGGACCACATCAAGCAAAAGAAGATTCAAAAGAAGAAGATGTGAAGGTCATGATAGAAGAAGTTATGGATAATGATCCAGATCAGCAAAAGAATCAAGGATATCAGAGCTATATTGTGACATGGTTCCAGACAGTCACTAAGTTGCAGAAGTACTCTCTTCTTTAGCTATGTTTGATCCCTTCAAAGTCAAATCATTTGGGCTCTGAAATCGGATAGCTGTCAAAGCACGCATTTCAAGTCGCCACATCATTTTGTCTCTAATCTCGATGTACACATGGCTCCATTGGAAATATTCTTATACTTGAAAATGATTTTGTTTTTCAAGTAGGGTACGGTAGAAAAAAGAAAAAAATGAAAATAAGAAGAAAATAAAAATCTAAAGTGAAAACCTCCTCAGAGGTGCCTTAGATTGGCCCATTGATTGAAAACCTCCATGAGGTAGTCAATGGGTTGGAAAGAAGAGAAAATAAAAAGAGAATAAGATCCCTGGGTGAAAACCTCCCTTGTAGGCACCTAGGGTAGGCAATTAAGGTAAAAACCTCCATGAGGCAACCTAGTTGTTTTCGGAAAAAAGAAAAAAGGGAAAAAATAGGCCTAATCTCTCTGGAATAATTGCAGCTTGCAGGGAATACATTGTAGGCAAGGAGGGATGCGCAAAACAAGGATAGGGGTCTGTACCAGGCTATAAGACCTCTCTACAAACATTTCTTCCATGTCCATTCACCTTTCATAAGATTTGATCACATTCAGGTTGAGATTCCACCTTCTACAAGAAGTTATGGGCTTTCTACAAGAAGTCCTGGGCTTTCTACAGGAATTTCTGCATTTCTACAGGAAACATCTTGTAGAACCTTCAGGCAAGCCAAATTCAATTTTGGAAGGGAATATGAAGCTTGGAATCTATTTTTTAGGCATGCATCCACCCCCCTATTCAACCCATCATCATATGACACCCTGTTCCATCTCTTTACACCTCTCTCACCCACCTGGTCATGTATTCCTGCACAGTTATACAAGAAACCCTGTTTGCCTTAGATTGACAGCAAGAATTCTTAAGTGACAAGTCAAGCAATGAAGTCTCGCATGCTCTACCTGTCCAAGCTCCATCTAGACTCTGCATCAAGAAATTCCAAGTCTGCATTATAGCCCAAGCTCATTTTTCTTACCATGCAAAAAACTATAGAATGCTGGGAAGCAAAAATACATAGTGCTGAAATTTGTTTTTTCCCTCACATGAAAACCATGCATCCATTTATAAAACAGTTTTATGGGGAGTTGTATAAGGATGATGGCAACATGCCTAAGCAATGTCAGCCAATTCTGGTGCATGGTTTCCAAGAAATCAACCTCCATCACCTTCAGCCAGTTTTTCATTTTCTCCATATTCATGCATCCATTTCAAAACCTATTTCACGGGGAGATGCATATGGGTAATAGTAACCTACCCAAGTAGTTTCAGCCGATTCTGATATACAGTTTCCGAGAACTCTATCTCTATAATCTTCAACCATTTTCCATTTTTCTCAAAATCTGTGCATCCATTGATCACAATTTTGCTATGGGAGGTGCATAATGTTGATAGGAACATGCTCAGAAAGTTTCAAATTGATTCGATCTATCGTTCAGGAGCAATGGAGAAAATAAGTCATTGCCTTGTAAAAATTCAACATTAGCAGCGTAAGGGTGCAAGTCTGAACGTGGAAACAAATTCCTGCAGCTTAGATTCAGCCAGAGGACACATGAACAAGAAAAATAGCCATGAATTAGCAACCAAGCCATCACGCAACCACAGAAACAAATGCATGCAACAAATGAAAGGCCACAACACCTCACAACAACCATGCTCGACTTCCAGGTACGTGACTAAACTCATTCCTTTGATTGCATTAATGTAATTTGAAAACCGCGTGAACAATGAGATGGCTGTGGTTAAAAAAGTTGGTGGCTAGCCAACTGACCACCCTCATCCAGTTCAACAGTTCTCGGTGGGTGAATACGACAGGTGTGCTCAGCCATCTCAGGAGGAAATCTAGAAATAGGTAGTGGTGACCGTTTAAACTTCAATGTAATTGATGGAAGTGATCATAGGTAGAAAACATGAAGTTTCGGGACAACGCTGCCGTCTGCATGGAGCCAACCACATTTTACCACCTCATCCTCTCACCAAAAATCACGCTGCAATTGGAAAAATGCTCGGCTGAAACCACTTGCTATTAATTTGCACTTGCAACCGAAGTATGCGTCCTCCGACTCCACAAAATGATTAACTAGTCATCCTCCACTAGTTTTTCTAACTGTCTTCGAGATTTTGTTGTGTATCAGACTCACTCAGAGGCACATTAGCATTACACGGGAAGCAGGGGTTCTTCTACAGGAAGTATGGAACAACTTTTCAGAGCAGAGAAGCCTGGACTTTTCTTCATCGAATTTGGAGTTTCGAGAGAGGTAGGCTCAAATACACTCTTCCATGCATGGTCTATTTCGAAAAAGTGGTGAACTGAACTATCTTGAATTGGAGGGTTAGAGACAAGTTTGCTTGTGAGTCGAAAATAGTAGTTTGCCTATGTGTTGCACGGAATTTCTTAGTTGGTTCTGCGTCAAAATTCTACTCCACCGTTCCTGTTAAGAAAATTCCTCCTATAGAAAAGATAAAGCACTGTGAAGGCTAACCTGTGTATGAAGAATGTGAATTTTACATGGTTGTATGTATGCTAGGGATGAAAATTGAGCTCTGCACTTTGTCGATGGAAACCTAATTCTTCCTTTTATACACGGACAACCGAGTTTTGGGCAGTAAAAGCATTAGAACCCGAGAATTGGTGAAAAGTTAAAATATAAACACCTGAGAGATCCTGTCTTGAAGTTCAAAGGAGGGCACAACCAAGGAAACCACACATAAATTAAAAGAAAAGACACTTCCAACCAAGCAGACTGAAACAGTTGGAACAGTTTCTATAGGAAGCATGAAAACTGTTTCTACAGGAAGCATGAAAATAGTCGACACAGGACCTTCTACAGGAAGCATGGAAACAGAGCAGCAAAAGGAGAAATCACCTGAGGTTTTAGCTAGGGAGGTAGTAGTTGTGCTGGCTGCCTTAAGCACATCTCCAAAGCAAAAAGGGAAGCGAAAAAGGGAGCCTTTCATGTATTTTCAGGCAAGAAGGAGCATGCAGATAAAAACTGGCAGACCCAAACCATAGTCAAAAGAGCCAATTACGATTGTGGACACCCCAGCTAAACAAAGGGAAAGGTATCCTTCAAAGGCATCCATCACCTATGAACGGGGAAGCCTGAAAATGTCCACATGGAGAGAAAGGATTAAAATGTTGGACACAAAGACCTCCCTACAAGATGTTGAGATTGTTCTATAGGAAATGCTGGCTAGGCTAAAGGAGACTGAAGAATTGGAAGGAAAGGCAGCTAAATCATCATAGGAGGAAGAATAGGTGAGAACATTATGGAATGAAGCCCCTAACCTAGCTTGGGCTCCTACTATAACTTGTTAGAGGCCGGAAAGATCATTCCCAAAAAATTCACAGTGCCAGTTTTCTTTGCACTAGAAGAAGAGAGAGTGAGGACCCACACTTGGATGAAGATCACCAAGTCCAAGGGTGTGGTAGATATAGGTCCCCTGGAGAAACAACTCAAAGAGGTGAGAAAGGAATTGGATATGGTACAACATGTGGAAAGCAGCCAGCAGGCCAAGCTAGAGGAAGAAAACGAGCTGCTTAGACAACAGCTACAACTAGAGGAACAGTATAAGGAAGATAGGCCCCACATCTTTGGAGAACAATAGAAACGGGAAGAGACTCCAATAGAAAGAATCCTTGGATGAACAACAAAGGAAGGATGGGTTGTAGGCTGAGATCGAGGCACTAATAAAACAGTTACAAGAAGAGTAGCACAGGCAGTGGGAAGAAGTAGAGAGAAAAACGTGGTTTCATGACCGAGAAGAGGACATCACTTCAGAAGCTTGGCATGACAGGGAGGGCATGAGGGCCATCAAAGATGAGGAGATAGATTAGTTTCTCAGAGGATGAGCAACACTTTCAGTAGGGGGGTGATGATGAGGCCCAAAAATGGATAATTATATGGGCTCATTCAGCCTCCTAATTCGACTTAATCCACCACTCTCATTAGTTTATTGCATGTTTTTTATTATATTTATGCTAATAGAGTGAATTGGGTTAGTCATTATTCTAACAATTTTAACGGGTGCTTTGTGCAGATTTTTAGTCAAATTTGAGACAAAATCAAAGATTTAAATGAGCACTTGGCAACCAAATTCGTGGAGAGGATTTTTAGGAAGGTGTCCCCTTCATTTATGGGCCCTTACCTTGAATTCTCCACCATAAACTCAGAGTTCAAGGGCCACCACATCAATTATCGCAAGGGCAGATGAGCAAGGGCTAGTAAGGATGTTGTTAACTACAAGTTTTGGGAACTGAGTTCCTAGAGCTTAGGAGGGCTGTTGGGGTCTTCAATTTGTATAAATAAGAAGGCTTAGGGCCTCCTTTTAGTTAGCCACTTTTTAGGTAGAAGTTAGCTAATTTGTAGTTCAATTTTAGTCATTCTTTTAGTCATTTTTTAGGCAGTAGATTAGCTTTGCATTTCAACACACTTTCAAGCTTTCCCTTGTGGACAGTTTTTGATGTAACTATTATTTCTTGCTCAATAAAGATGAATCTAGCTTTGCACCAGCTCTCTAATCTCTTAGGAGGCTGTAGCTCTTTGGGTTGGGCCCAACTGAAGTGCCCAATACCTCCTTTGTTTACTTTTATGTGTCTTTGCTGCATTTTTAGAATAAAATATATTATTTAGATTAAGATATTGCTTTGTTACTTAGGTCATTTTTGATGATTAAAATAGCTTTTCATGTTCAGATTGATTCGGATAGGTTAATAATAGAGAATATATTCATAAAAAGGCTATCAAGAACCTTTGATCTCACTTCTCCCTCAGTGGGACCATGAGCTGGGATCAAGGTGTGCTTGCTGCCACCAAAAACACAGTTTTTGCTTCATCATGCAATTATTAGTGTTAGATTCTCATTTGTAGAAGTTGACACCAGTTGTGATTACATGCTCAAGTTCATGATTTCTTAGTTTTCATAGCTACTTCACATGATTTCGTTGCAAGTAAACTGCTATTCATTTTCTTTGCTGTTCTTTAGATCATATTAGGTTAAAGTAGCTAGGTCCTTGATTTTCCAAGTCTTTGTTTGTTCAGTTTGTGAAATAACTTACAGAGCAACTTTATTACCTCTCTATCTACCTTTCCTCCATCAGATAATCTACTCCAACCCTTAATCCATGATTACTACCCTTCATTTTCCATACTTTTCCCACCTTGCCCTAATTTCTACATTCTTGTGCCTTATCGCTTCCTCCACCCTCGAACAAATCCAATTGCTCCTTAGCCCCATTCACCAGGTCCTAGACACCTTAATATCATTATCCAACCTCCATTTCCATTTTCCCACCATTTTTCCTCCATCAACCCTCCAAAATCCTCTTTTTGGAACATCCTGTAGAAATTTCAGAACATCCTGTAGAACCCCTGCAGACTTCCTGTAGAAGCTCACGAAAGTAGTTTCTTGAGATCTGATCACTGTGAAACTCTCTAAAGGGTGATAAGAACCCCTTAGGCCCTATTCTAACCTTCCCAACATCCTACAAGCATTTCCTTTCACCAATCCACCTCTGCACAATAAAAAACAGTTAAAGCACATGCACGATATTTCTGCCAACTTACTCAAAAATATGTAAAAAGATGTTTCTTTTCATATTTCAGTTTAGAAGTAGCTTAGTCACATTCATTTTACCTTTCTAAGATTCAATGGCATTCCTTTCTATAGCTTTCATAATTTTTCTTGCACCAGTAGGGTTAGTCAGTAAAACTAGGGTTTACATTTCCTTTCCGCTTTCAGTTTCTTTCTGCAAGTAGATTAGCCTCCGTCGAGTTAGCTTTCATCCATCAGTTAAAAAGATTCTTGTAAGAGCTCATAGAATTTGCCTTAAGCTCCTAGCGGACTTGTGCCAGCTAATCAAGTGATAGCTGCGGCAAGAGCTAGTACGTGTGCATATAACACCATCGCTTCCAAGTTTGTTACGAACTACCGGGTTGATAATATTAAAGAAGGGAGTTCCATGGAGTTACAGCATTATTGCTGAAACACTGGGGCCCACCACATGCCCCATAACCTTAAAGAGGAATTCTTTAAAATTATTGAAAAAGAAGATGAAAATCTTGAATATTTCATTGAAAGATTTGCTATAATATAAAAAGGGATAAAATGCATACTCTAGATGAAGAAACCTTGAAAGCTCTCTTGTTGAAATCTATTAGAGATGAGTGTATATATATTCTCAATTTTATGGGTAAAGGAGATATTTATCAATTATCATTTGGAGATATTTGTGAGTTATGCATACACATTTCAAGAGGAAAGGCAAGAACTGGGAAAAATCCTAGAGATCCTTTTGTGTCTAGGATTAAGAAATCTATAAGAAGGGTAGTAAGATGGATTTTCTTGAGAATTTCAAAAAAAATATTTTGGGGAGTCTTAGTGAGCAAATAGATACCCTTAAAATAAAAAAGGGAAAAAGGCTGAAAATGTTGCATTATCTATGTTTTGTCCAAAATGTAGAAAGAAGTATGCCCTGACAGAATTCCCTGTTGACTTAAAAAGTGTAGAAACCTATGTTATATGTGTAGATAATCATGATACAAAGGAATGTCCTTCAATATCGGGTCTTAAATTTGTCTATCAAGAGGAAGTGATGCCAAGTCGAGTAGAAACTCTTTGTTTTATTACTAAGAGACCATGGTAAAATCCACAATGAAATATGACTCAAGGTTTCAACACTCGAACATATGCACAACGACCACAAAGTAATTGGATTGCACCCATGCCTTGGAAACCTTGGTCTCAACCTTGTGCACAATGATAGAAAATTACTCATGGCATGTATCCTCAATATCTTCAATTCACCAACCTTACCTCATTTTTCTACCACAATACTTTCCTCAGCTTGTTCAACCCTCTCAAACTCAAAATCCAAACCCACAACTTTCATTACCATTTCCACAAAATCCAAATTAGATGTGTGCTCAACCACTTCCAAATCCAAATAACAAAAACTCACAACAAGTTTACAACATACAAGGGAAGAATTTCCAAACTTACATCATAACTCCATTAGATCTTAATGTCCAACCTAGATCTGGTAGAGTATTGGAAAAGAATTCATCATCTATTGTCATCAAGGAATATGAGAAGGATGACCTCTCTGAGAAAGATACATCTCTTCATCAAGAGGAAAGTCCTCAAAAGTAAACCACCTCTGTACATTCTGATGATACTGTCATAACCTCAACTCCCATTATAGAAGAACATTTAGTGTCTATTCAAAATCCACCTTTTCTTGAAAGATTAAAAATTAATAAAGGGATAGAAAAACATATTGTGTTGCCTGATTACGATATGATAAATGAACTGAAGAATGCTTGTATAAAAATTCCTTTGTTACAATATATCAAAGAAATACCAATATTTGCAAAGATAATAAGGGAATTAAGTAGTTAAAAACCAAGAATAAATAGAAAAGAAGTTAAAATAGTCCAGTTAGTTGGGAAAATTGTAGATATCGTGATGGGAAAGAAATAGTTTAGAAATATCTAGATCTAGGAAATCCCATTATGAAAACACATATTAATGGTATTTAGATTACAAATAAATTGATTGATTTATGATAAACTATAAATATCTTGAGTAAACTAACTATGAATCAATTGGAACTTCCTAATCTTCAATATTCAACTACATTACTGCAGTAGATAGATCTGTTATCAAACCTGACGATGTGTTAGAAGATGTATTTTTATCCTTAGATTTTTGGGAATATCCTATTGGTTTCATGATGTTGACACCCAAGAATAATTTAGGAGGACATCCATTAATTCTAGGTAGACCATAGTTAGATGCCACTAATGCTTTCGTAAGTTGTAGATGTGTTGATATGTTTATCTCTCATGGTTTCGGCAAAGAAATTCAAATTATATCCTCCTACAAAAAAAATAATAGAAGTAGAAACTGAAGTATGGATAGATGATGATAATGAAAAATATGATATAGGACCAATTTCTGCAACTTCACAAATAGATGAAGAAGATCACATTTTAAATTTAATGGAAAATAATGAATCTTCATCATGTTGTGAACGAAATAAAAGTTTTCAAGGACAATGTAATATTCAATATCTATCATCTTGCCAATTCGCTTTACATTCTATGGAGAAATTTTGTAATTGTTTAATAGAAAATTTTCTTGGGAAACATTGAATATTAATTATAATGTGGCAGAATCTCAAAAGAAAGAATTAGTGAAGATTTTACAAGAACATTCCTTTGCTTATGCATGGGAATACACTAATATGAAAGGAATTAATCCTAACACTTGTATGCATCATATTTATATTGAATAAAATGGCATACCAATTTGACAACCCCAAAGGAGGATGAATCCAAACCTAAGGGAAATTGTTAAACAAGAACTATAAAAATTGTTAAATGTGAATTTCATTTATCCAATATCATAAAACTAGTGGGTCTCACCATTGGTAATTTTTCTAGAAAAGAATGGAAAATGGAGAGTATGCATTGATTATAGGGAGTTAAATAAAGCTACTTTAAAAGATGATATTCCACTTCCTTTTATAGATCAATTCCTTGATACATTGGCAGGGAAAATGTATTTTTCATTCTTCAATAGTTTTAGTGGATATAACCAAATCCAAGTAGCTCCATAAGATCATGATAAAACAAGATTTACATGTCCATGGCGAACTTATGCTTATCTAGTACTTCCTTTTGGGTTATGTAATGCACCTACAACATTCCAAAGGGAAGTTTTAGGAATTTTTTCTCATCTAATTCATGATTGTGTGGAAGTTTACATGGATGATTTTACTGTCTATGGAAACTCTTTTGAAGAAACTCCTAAAATTTTGGAAAAGGTTCTCATTAGGTATAAAGAAGAAAATCTCTCATTAAGCCATGGAAAATGTTTTATGATGTTCACTGAAGGAATTATTTTAGGCCATCATATTTCAGGAAATGGAATCAAAGTGGATGCATCTAAGGAAGAAGTCATTTATAAATTATTAGTTCCTACTTGTCAAAGGGATGTTAGAAGTTTTCTTGGTTTTACTGGCTATTATAGAAGATTTATTGAAAAAATTACGAAGATAGCCTCTCCACTTTTCAAATTTCTTACAAAAGATTGTGAACTCATCCAAAATTATGATTGCCATAAAGCCTTTGAAACATTGAAAGAAAATATTTCTGAAGAACCCATTTTAAGAGGGCCAAACTGGAAACTATGTTTTGACATTTTGACAAATCCCTCGGATACAACTTTAGGAGTTGTATTAGGATAGAAATATTTAATTCCTTATGCCATTTACTATACAAGAAAAAATATGGCCCCTGCAAAGTTGAATTACACTCTAAGGGAAAATGAGTTTTTAGTTGTTATACGTGCCACCAGTAAATTCAGATATTATATCACTAGTTATGAAACCTTCATTCACACAAATCAATCTGCAATTAGATATTTCATAACTAAATGAATTACTAATGAAATAATTACAATATGGTTATTGTTATTATAGGGATTCAATATTAGTATTTTGGATAGACCTAGAAAGGAAAATACAGTTGCTGATTTTCTATCTAGAATCCAAAATGATAATAAAGAAGTTCTTGTAGAAGATAATTTTCCCAATGAATATGTTTTTGCAGTATTTATTAAATCTCCTTGGTTTGTAGATATTTCTAACTATTTGGACAGAGGGAAGCTACCTTCATATTTGTCTCTTCGAGGAAAAAAGTTGGTTATTCGAACTAGTGCATCTTATTCTTGGATAAATGAAGAATTGTGCAAAACAAGACCTAAGTTAATCATTCGAAGATGTGTTATATAGGATGAAGTACCAAAGATAGTAAAACTTCGTCATGATAAACCATGTGGAGAACATTTCGCCGATAAAAGAACTTCCTATAAAGTCCTTCTCTTAGGATACTATTATCCTTATCTTTTTTAGGATGCTAAAGAATATGTTAAGAGATCTAACAATTGTCAAAGAATTGGAAAGTCTGTTTCTTCAGATGAAATGCCTCTACAACCTTAGTTACTTATTGAACCTTTTGAGAAATGGACTTTTGATTTTGTTGGTCCAATCAAACCACCACCAAGAAAAAACAGGTACATTTTTGTTTGTATAGATTATGTCACAAAATGGATAGAAGCTAAAGCACTTCCTTTTTCTACTGAAAATGCTATAGTTTCATTTCTTTTTAAGGATATTTCCACTCGTTTTGGTGTCCCAAGGGAGATTGTGACAAATCAAGGTACTCATTTTACATCCAAGTTGGTATAGAATATAAGGAAGAATACAAAATGAAAAATTGGAAGTCTACTACATATTGTGCACAAGAAAATGGTCAATTTGAATCTACCAATAAAGTAATTTAAGAAATTATTACCAAGATTATGCATGTGCATAAAAGGGATTGGATAGAAAAGCTTCCAGAAGCTTTATGGACATATCATACAACATGGAGAAACACAAGAAGACACACTCCTTATGAACTTTTTTATGGAAAGAAAGTCATGTTTCCTATTGAGTTGAAGATAAAGAGTTTTAAAACAACAATCAAATTGGGTCTTGATCTATCAGAATCCCAAAGACAAATAATGGAGTAACTGAATGAAATTGATGAGATACGACAAGATTTTATTCATATAACTAATATAGTCTAACAACAAAGATCCATGTGGCATGATAAGTTTTTCAAAGAAAGAAAATTCCACTTTGGTGATTGGGCCTTTCTTTCTGATTGAAAGTTTAAAAATTTTCAAGGAAAATTTCAAACTCATTTGCTTGGTCCTTATGAGATTGAAATTGTATTTGATAATGGAGCAGTTAGACCATTGATGAAGAAAAAGTAACTTTCCTTGTAAATGGTCATAGACTACGAATATATAATAAACCATTAAGAAAGGAAGCGTTCATAAGAAATTTGAAAGATAATATTGATTTGAAGTTGGCCAAGGAATATTCTTCTTCCTCTCCAACTTATCCTTCTACTTTATTTAATATATATATCTATATATATATATATTGTATAAACCTGAAAACCAAGATTGCTGGCACGTCTATACATAAAGTCTAAGTTGAAAATCAAGAATCCTTGGCAGCATAGATTTTCTTTTTAATTCCCTATTCTTGTCCCATTTCTTTTTATTCCTCTTTTGAAAAATAAGATAGCTACAAAATTGTAATTAATTTGAAGCTCCCATGGAATTCTACAACCGACTTGATAGATTGCATCCACGCAAAATGAAGATCATGGAAAAAGCAAATTGAATGATGATCACAACTAAATCAACCTGAGTACGACCTACAAAAGGACAAATCCAAAAAAACAGTAAGGTAAGATATAATGTATGTAAATATTAGTTAGATAATAAAGGGAAAAACATTGAATTATGAAATTAAATAGAAGAATGGCCATTGGTACCTCATTTTGACATCACTTTGGTTCTAACGCAAATATATATATCTTGTCAAAAGGATATGAATCCGATAGAAAACCTTGTTATCATTCAAACTTACTCCCTTCCTTGCTTATATCATCCCACTTCCTTCACATACCATCACATTTCCTTGCATCATATCCATTCCACTCATCCCTGTTCGATTGCTGAAAATGCCTCACCAATTACCCAAATTTTATCTCTTTCACCTACTACATAACCAGAATACTTACATAACCCTATCAAAAAGATCAATTATGGGCTAATACTTCTTCAAAATGGGAGTCAATGTATGCCGAAAATAAAATGGAGTTGAATTTCTTGAAGGATAACCACAGGTGAAATAGTAGTTGCCACAAGCGCAGCGGTCAGAATTTGTTGAGAAATTTGATGGGCATGAGAAACAAGTTACGAAATCATTTTCTTGGGCATATGATGGTATATAAGCGAAGATTGGAGAGATTAAACTGGTTCTCGCAGAGTCATTTGTAGGAGAAGTTACTGGATTACCAAGAATTGAGGAAAGTTGTCTCTAGAACCAGAAGATTAATGAGAAATAATTCGAAGTCTTCCTTGAAAATCCATGTATTGATATCTTTGTCTTTAAGAAGGGAATCCCTGTCACAACCTTAAAGACAAAATGAAGAAATTTTCTATTAACTATTCAAAAATTCATAACTTGCGAAGGTATGTTTGCAAACATGTTCTTTTACCATGCTCGCATGATGATGAATTTTCTTGATGGTAATAAAATCAACTTACCATACTTCCTTCTTCATAGTTTGAGAAAAAAGGCTGGAAACATTTAGAGGAAAGTATTGTCCATAGATAATGCCTTGTACCATCATGGGTTAGTGAAAATTTTAGATGAAGCCCATCTAAAAAGAAAATCAGATAATTAGGAAGATTTTATGATTATAAATCATTTCAACGAAGATGAACAAGAAGAACCTAGTAATAAAAAAAGAAAGAGTAATTTTCTATCATTGTGCACAAGGTTGAGACCAAGGTTTCCAAGGCATGGGTGCAATCCAATTACTTTGTGGTCGTTGTGCATATGTTCGAGTGTTGAAACCT
>Ga0115851_100405_pt1 | contig 18755 bp, 18 predicted proteins | sample InSIn2gowninarea_FD_83865 | JGI IMG/M metagenome (GOLD analysis project Ga0115851, IMG submission 83865)
CACTACATTAAGACCAATTAGACAATGGTCAAACCAATATTGTAGCCAATTCAAACCATAATTGCGACATTTAACCATTGAACTCTGTTGCTCCATTGGGCAGCACAATCTTTAAATAATGGCATGCTAATGCTTCTAGCTAGCTACTTCCTGTTATAAAATACTCAACCATGAATGATATTAATCCTTTGAAAAACAAGAAGAAAATATTCCTGAGGGATGAAGCTCAAAATTTCATCGTAGAGGAGATTGGCCTTTCTGTCAACACAAAAACGTAACCGCACTTGATCCTAAAGTATTGCAGTGAATCAAAGGATGTTGTAATATGTGCATCTGACCTTCACCTGCTACCACCACCAGGAATCGAGAGAAGAAATTTGGCACAATATTGCTCCATACTTCTATTTTTTTCTACTTCTCTCCACAATCTCGGCAGATGTTTCCATACGATGCTCCATCCACATGCCTTTATGGCGAGAGTTGTAGGAGCCCAAGATGTGGTATTAATGTTAGTCTTGACCTGCTCTTCACCTTACACATCTATGTCCATCATAAGTAGAAGATAAAGTTAGTACAATTTGTCTATGTGTAATGAAGGATAAACACTATCCAAACTAAGGATAACCATGACCAAAAGGATAATCATTATCCACCAAATGCTTTTGTAGAGTAGAATATTCTGTAGCAAAGGGTAAGCTCATATTTTTTACAGTTGTGCAATTCATACATCTTTGAATCTATGGATAACACAAGTGGAAAAGAGGTATTGAAAACGAAACAATGGTCGACAAGGAGATTTATCTGGCCATCAAATTGAAAAGGTGTCACTTGATTTAAATCACATGTTTCCACTGAGCTTAGTGATGTGGGGTTTTGAAAAAAAAAGAAGTAGAAGCATTACCTCCAAAAGGTGGAAGCATGATTTATGTTGGGGTTGATTTACACCACCCCATTTCGAGCACCAAAGAGGGACAACTCAATTCTTACACACTCTTGCTGCAAGTTGAAATAGTAGTACTCAAAGATTTCATTAGAAACAATCCAGATGTAATACAGGGCTATAATATATTCATTCTCTTGCAATATGAATGAAGTTTTTCTCGGTTGTAATACCCAAAAAATGTGTCAAGCAGTCACTTGAATAGTGAGGTCTGGATAACTTAGAGCCTTTATGATTACTTATTTTTTTTCAAACATAGCCCATATATGCTTCGATATTAGAGAAAACAGTGCATGCAGTCAAGAGACATAATTTTCAACCAAGTTAATACTTTAGGGATTCCTCTCTTAACATTTAATATAGATCTATATTTAATATATTAGTTAAAATTTTAGATTTAGTAATTTACATAACATTGTTATTGTTATTGTAAATCCACTCTTTGGCCATATTTATTTTGGTTCTTTACTTATACACATTTTTAATGTACATTGCATATATGGTCGATGAACACTACAAAGTTGTCAATTTCAATTAATGGTTCATGCATGAGTTATTCTATATTTTTTTTGTTTGGGTTTGTCTATGCATGTGACAAGCCACATCAAAATATACTTGGGCACAATGTTGCCAAATGGAGAATGAAAACCATAAATTGTATTGTGATCCACGAGAATGAATAGAATGAACTATTGTTCTTGGAGAGTGTAAGCTAGAAGGAGTGGACAACATGCCACTGCAACATTCAAAATGTGAGATGTGATACAAGTTGTGAGCCCTCAACCATATATACGAAAATAGTCAATGGATCAAAAAAAAATATAATATTCAAGTTGTAGAGAAGGTCAACAATTCATGGAAAATAACTTGAACCTTGTTGGGCAAGGTACATACCCGGGGAAAGTTAAATGTTCATTACATTTATTGATATGAACCGATAAATATAATATTTGAATTAAATTTCACTAAATAAAAGGAGAATTAAATTTTTCCTCCCCATATTTTATTCTATGCACCATCATTCAAGTATCCGTCATTACATATACATGCATTATTTATGTTGATATTTAAAAAAAGAAGATATCAATTTACCTTCAATCTTAACCCTGCACATAATTTTAATAACACTTTGACCCTCACTATTCTTTAGTGATCCATGGACACAATAATCCTTTACTTGTTCTAAAACTCCCTCCATAAATCCCTACAATGATCACTAAGATATGTATTTTAACTAAATTTATATAGTGTCTACACTACATCCACCAATGTGTAATTTTAGGTCTAGCTTAATAAACTTATTTACCACATTCCAAATCAACACTTCACATTTACTATGCATGCATTATATCCCAAAGGAAAGAATCAACATCATAATCCAACATGATAAAATTAGGCATTTCTATTTCATTACTTTGATGATCAAAATAATAACTAATGGATTTCATACAAATCGCAAATTCATATTCAATGGGTAAGTTGTCACCCCCATGCTTACGTTCTAAAAAATATCTAGTATTGTCATACAACATGATTGTAGTCCTACTGTCATAGTCGAAGGCATTAATGACATGTTTTATGCAATACGAAACATAGTGAATAATATGTATCATAATTAAAATGAGCCTCAGTTGATGCAATTCAAATCAAAATTCATAATGCATAACAAAGATAACCTAGGGCATAGCTAACCTAAGGACACAGGTTATACCATTGCCAACCTTAAAGATATAAATCAAGTCACATATTTTAAAGCAGCCTTAGTTCAAAATTACCTTTGATTTCAAAGTCCTTCCCGAATAAATCATTTTAAGATTTTTTTATGACCTTTATTAGTTATGAGGCATTAGGCACTGCTTTAAAATTCTTATAGCATTTTTATAACCATCCCCTTCAGTAACCTATTATTTGCTTAGGACCTGTTATCACTCAAGTTGTTCTCTTTGACTCCTAAGGGAATACGGCCGAGGTAACCACAAACCAACTTTGGATTACAGGTTCTAGCCCACCTGTAATCAGAGAGGGCTCTCTCTTTCTGATTTAGCTTTGTTTTGGGAGTTTTAGGCTAGCTATAAAGTACTGAAATTTTGTTTGAGATTTGGTTGTGAGATGACTTATGATAGAGGGGCATGTAGTATTCAGAGGATTTTATTCCATTGGGAAATTGGAGTCCATGATTGAGTATTACTTGGGGCATGTGATAATGATAGTGTTGCTGCAGAGCCAGATAGGTATTCATGAAACAAACATTTTTATTTAAGGAAAAGAAACACTGCGAATTCAAACAATGAAAGGAAATTAAGATTCTTTCACTATGCTGTTAGTAAAACTGAATACTATTCAGGAGCAAATTTGAATTCCTGGATAGATTTCACCATGAAAAATTAGTTTAAATGTGAGCATTTAAGAGTTTCACATTCATAACCAGTTTTGAAGAAAACATAAATAACAACAAAGATTGAGCTCAGGGTATCTGTATGGACAAATCCTGAACTATTCCTTTTCCCTACTGCTAAGATCACTAAACATAGAGCATAGATAGGTTCTGTAAACAAAGAAAACGTAAACACGGTTCAGAAAAACTTATTGCATTATGAAATAACACTGGAATCTTGCAGTAGCCAAGAATCTCATCACAACAGGTCCAAGCAAAGCCAGACTGAGAAAACCATCAGCTTCTTGTATTAAACTCTGTGAATATACAATGGAGCTCTTCAAAATGAAATCAACAACAACCCCAAATAAGCTAAGCGGGGGCGTATATATACAAAATTACTTTACAAAATATATCCAAGATGAGTCATTGACTCGTAACTCTCTTCACCAACTTTCAAAGTGGTGGTTACAATAGTTATTGTTATTAAAGCAGATTGATTACAGCTATTTACTCTTTTCATAGGTGTTTGACTTTTGGAGCAAATTGGGACGTCCGAGCGCCTTTGCATTGATTTTGAGAATTCTCGCCTTTACGCTGCCCTGTCATGATACTGCTGCATTGGACACCTCATCTGTATTACCCAACTATGCTTAGTCACTATCCTCTTCATCCAACTACCTTCCACTATTTCTCTAGGTAGATTCAATACATGAGTCATTTGAAAATGCTGACTCGTGGTTGACCAAAGACTTTGGTCAAAATTAATTCATTTAAAGTAAAGTTTCTATCATACTCCTCCACCATTCTTCAGTGGGCAATTGGTGCCTCTGCATTTTAATTAAAGTTTCATCAGCTTCAGTGTATTTATAGTAATTGGGAGGTACTTCAAAAAGGTGTTTAATTTCATGCTCAATAAAAAACATATCTTCCAATTCATCATAAAGATCCTGCCCTGATGGTGGCCCTGCTCCCTCTGGATTGCTTGTAGATGCTGTTATCTGATTTGTTGCATAGTCGTTGACCCTCATGGCATAATTTTCATGTGATAATAACCTTCCTGCACTAGTTATCAAGCTAGGGAGCCCTTTATTATGTAATGCTGTGATTTTTGCAATAAATACGTTCACTTCTGCTTGTATTTCCTGGCACTTTCTCTCCAGTGTTTGTACATAATTTCTTAGGATAAGCACCCTTTTTATCAGCAGAATAGTATCAGTCCTGTCTCTAATACCCATTGCTGCCAGCTGAAGGCCAGTTCGATTGTTAAGGAAATTAATCATTTTGTTTGCTATTTCAGGCATATTACATAGAGAAGCCCTGGCTCTTTGGTTTTCAGCTTGTGCTCTGCTCAGGAGATCCATTTGCTCATGAATGGTCTCAATGGACTGCCAATGGTCTGTAATAGATTGGCCAATTCTGGCCCATAGAATTTTCTTTATATCAGCTATAGTTTTTTCCATGGTCAACTCCTTTTCTAGCTCCTTTATCTTCTTCTCCAGGGCCCTTACCTCTCTTGTCCTCTCAGCCACATGCTGCTTGGATTTGTCATACCTTTCTTCAAGTTGGCCCAATTTTTCCTTAGCATCTTTTAACTCAACCATTTGTGCCTCTAGAGCCTACAGCTCTTTCATCAAGTTTTGCATACTGAGGCTTGGCGCTTGCTCTGGTGCTGTCACCTGTGCTGCCACATCTGGTGCTGGTGTTGAAGGGCCTGCTTCTGATGTTTTTTGAGTGGGAGGAACTATTATTTGAGGAGCATCCTCAACATTTATAACTGGCTAAGGTGGCTGGGACACTTGTTCTCCTTCCTTTTGTTTCAAGGCTGCCTCCAAGGCACCCTCTGTCTCTATCAACCTTTTATGCAGTGCCAACAGCATGGCCACTACATCCCGATCCTTCCTTTGTTAAGCAACACCTTCAGTTTGAGGGTGAAGGGTTGGAGGTAACTTCACTAGCTTCTTCAAAGCTGCTATGTCTTCATCTTTCTTCTTCATTAATGTTTGAACTCCCTTAGGGTCATTTGGATCATGCCCCAGCTCTATGATAATTTCTTCCAAGGACTTAATTCTGTTGTCCTTGGCTTGAGAGGAAGCTTTCTCTAGCTCCAATTGAGCAGTAGTATTATGGAGAGAGTTTTGTAACCTGTGTGTTTGTAGTTTTTTTTCAGCTAGTGAGGCATAGACCATCTCACCTGTTTGTTTGTGCAACTCTATCTGATCCATAGGGTGGATGTCCTTGGCAATTACCTACAGGTTGGTCCTGATATAGTCAGCAGCTGATTGGGGCTGCTGCATGGTGGGTCTAAAATGACTTAGAGTCATTTTTGCTTCTGAAATATCATAGGATGCCATGAGCCTTTGTTGATTTGTTGGTTCCATCTTGAGCAGTTGATTATAGAGTTGAAATCTAAGTGGATCATTTCTTGCCTTTATCTCCATGAATTGCTTCTTGATGCTTGGCTCGGACCTTGTCTGCTGTCCTGATGAACTAACTTCTCCTCCATGCTGTCTCTCCTATTCCTACTGAAAGGAACTGGCCGATGCCTCATGCTAGGAGGGCCCATACCCATGGATGGTCTAATAGGCACTTCCTCCTCAGAAAAAGGGTTGAGTCATCTTTTCTCCCCTTACTGATTTGTTGAGGTAGTGAGAGGAGTTTCTTCCTCTCTATCTCTCTTCCTGGTTCTTTCTTCATTAGTTGGAGTTTGTAGCACCGAGGTCTCAACTGTTACCTCCTGCCTTGGAAGGACTTGTTCCTGGGTTTGCTGCTCTGTATTTGCAGGTGCCTCAGCCATCTCTTCTTGCTGTTCTGCACTAGGGAGTGGCTGCTCTTGTTGTATTTCCTTTCCTTTATCTGTAGTAGCTCTTTGAGTAGTGGCTTGGGCAGGTTGTTGGGGAGCAGTAGAAGAGGAAGTAGCTACTCCAAGGTAACTAGGATCTGGAGAAAAAACCTGTCCAAAATATTCCAAGTTAGCTGCTTTTTCAAGATTATTTGTTGCTTTTTGTGCTATTTCTTCCTTAGAGCTTTCCTCCACTAGGGTGCCCTCTTTCCACTCTAACTGATTCGCATGTGTGGAATTCTGAAATGGTAATAGCTGGAAAGTCTGTATCTGACTCTTCTAAGACTTATAAAGTGATTGGGGTCATAGGGTGACCAAAGGAAGCTTGTTTGTAGCTGGAAGCTCTGTAGAATTTTATCTGCTTCTTCCCAGGCTTCTTCTCTTTTATTGAAAATGAATGGGCCTAATTGGTACTTGATTTTCAGCTGTGCCTTCTTGTTTTTGCTATGAAAGTGGATCATGTCTGCATTTCCAAACTGCCTGAATTATTCTAAGGCAAAAAGCCTCATGGGGACATATTTGGGTAGCCTGTATGGGGCTAGTTCATAGCCATATATTCTGATCACTGTATGGTCTTGGTGGAAGTACCAATCTCCAATGCTATAGATCTTTGAAAGTTGGAGGATCCTCTGCATCTCATCTGTGAGTCTGGGAGGAGGAGAACTTAGCAACAAGGACATGGCTGGGTAGATGAATAAGTCAATGAATCCACAGTAACTGTATGGAGAATAGGAGGCATGATGAAAGAGTGATGACCAGAACACCACAGATCTTCCGTTTCCCTGTGCATCCAAATTCTTGAGGGTAAACGGAAAGCTGTCAGGTTGATTGAATACTAACAAGTGATAGATGTAGGAGGTGTACTTGAATACCCTCTCCTTCTCCAGATTCATGAATTTCTCATGAATCTTATTAGCAATAAATGTAGCATAATCATATTGAACTCTAGGAGGCTTTCCTGGGGTGAACATAGATAGCGTAGACAAAATGGTTTCATCCACATATTCATTAGTATTGTATCCTAGGATGTAGGTAGTCATATCCACTAGGATCTTGCCTATGTCATTGAACCATACATGTAGGAAAGGAGGAGGCCTCTAAGGAGAATCTGAATCCATGAACAATTGGGAAATTCTTGTGATTTGGGCACTAGAGAGCTTGGAACCTTGGTCTATTAGGTGTTGCATAGATAGAGGAGCCAATGACTTTGCTGACTAAAAGTGAAGCATTTGATTGATAGCTTTAGGGGTGACATAGAATAAAACAGAGCCTGAAGGACTGAGGACAGCCCTTTGATTAGGGTCATAATTTGTACATCACTGATGGATCAAATCAAGGAAGACATTGACCTGAGGGAGATAAAAGATAGGAAAGTGGGAGTCCCAAATTTTTAGGATGTCAATCCCATTTATATGTTTGGCTCTCAACTCATTGATGACTAGAATGTGGTATTTGCTTGACACTTCAATTACCTCTGCCATTTGGTAGTCTCTGTCACCAAGGGGCAGCCATTCTAGTTCTTTATGTGGGGCATTCAAAGGTGCAATATTCAAGGCTACAGGGGCCTCCATGCTTCACTTGTGATTTAAGCTGAATTGTACTTGAATTATGGATAAATGCAACACTGAGCAGTGAATTTTGATTGAGAAAGAGATTTACAGGGAGAAATAGGGTAGCTTTGGTGGAAATGAGGTGAAATGCTGCCAAAGGGGCGAAAGAGGATGAATTTTCTTGCGGTGTGGCGTTCTGTGAAGTGGAAAAACTTTGCAAAAGGTCTGAACTTGACACAATGCAGTGAGCGAGGGAATTGGGTGAATTTTTCCCTCAAATGTGCATTAATTCAGTTATACAGTCATGGGAGTTCTAAAATGCTGGAGAAATGGCGATTTTGAGTTGTTTTTACAGTGGAAGACTGAAAAAAACAGTTTGCAGAAGAAATGGGTAAATACCTGGTTGTAGCGTGATGGGGGGAGAACTGTCCGTGCGGAATTTGGGGCGGAAGTAACTCAAGGACGAATTTCTGGAGGTTGACAGAGAAAACATCGTAAAACACATGCAAACGACACTGTGCTCAACTTATGCAAAATGAGAAAAAACATGTTTTTTAGGCAAAATATGAAAAAATTGGTTTTTGGTGCCTTTTTGATGGATGACGTCAGCATGATGTCACTGGTGGGGTCAGGTACGGCGGGATGACATGGCAACCGGTGAGTGGGCTGACCTGGACGAGTTACGTGGCGGACAGGTCAGAGCGATGGCGAAATGGAAGTTGACGTAGCGCTGATGCGGCAGTGACGTGGTGGTGACGTATGCATGACGTAAAGCGGAAAGGGGAAAGCGGTAAGCGGTAATATCGGACCACCTTTGGTACTGGCCTGGTTTATGCAGGAGGCCGCCCGATGCAATCATAAGGCGACACACATCTATGGAGAGACGTCACCATTCTGACATTTTCGGGCGCCAAAGGACGACGATCGGGGGCGGTCCGAAATTTCCGAGGGCCGTCGGATGGGAAGGCCCGAATCCGACGAGCAACGGGGCGTGGAGATGTCAGAATGATACAGTAGGACCTGGCCAATAAACAATTAATATTTTTTGAAAAACGTGTAGTGGTAAAGTTTGGATAATGTGGATTTGTGGGTTTTTGCAAGACTTTGGGAATCGGCAGGTTAACGATATGTACATTTATAAGGTGATAGGGTTATTAAATCAACCGGTTGTTGATTTAATTCCCAAAAATAGACTATGAACGCGCATTGGCATTAGCGCCCGACTTCACCATGCTTTCACCCTTTAGGGTAGTAAGGCTATATTGCCTGGGGGGGGGGGGGAAAAAATTTTTTGGGGTTTTTTTTACACAAGGTTATAAAAATGGGGAAAGGGGGAAAATTGGGGGGCTAAATAATAAAATTAGGGTAATTATGAACTTGAGATGTGAAAGAGGAAAGAGAACTAAGTTTAAGGAGTAAACTTAGGTCTAAGGGCAGATGAAAGTGAAGAAAGGTTTTACACAGGAAATGTGGCTTTGTTATGTACAAAGGAATGAACACCTTGGGTTGATGTTGCTATAATCAAAAGGTGATGCTAGGACTCAATGAGGAAATCCCATTGGACCATTTAGGGAATGTTAGAAAGAAGTTTTGTGGGAATGATTGGGGAGTTAGACATGCTTCGATGCGTTGTTACCAAAATTTTGAGTAGGTGGATCTGCTCTAGCCAATATGTGCTTTCTCTGTCAAGGCCAGCAATATGAAGGAAATCATGCTTCTGCAACCCCTTTCTACCTACCCATCTTAGTGCCTAGAATTTTTTATTACTTCAAGGAGGGTGCACTTGGACTTGCAAACCCTCAATTACTCTTTTTCTTTTCTTTTTCTTTTTCTTTTGATTTTCTATCTAAGACTAACCTTATCACTTCCAAGGTCCCAGATTAAGCAGTTGGGAACCTTTATTCTCTACCTAGCTACTAATTTGCCAAGATTAAACAGTTTGGACAGATTCTATTTCTATATTCTACAACATCAATTTAAACATGGCATGATACAGATTAGACTATTGGATCACCCATCCAGAAGTAGGACAGCATCAAAACTTTGTGCAGACATGTTCTTTCACAGAAATATGGTATCTTTGCATCATCAAAGTAGAACATATTTGGAATTTCCCCTGCCAATAATGAAATATGAAACCTATTGGTATAGGAGGCTAACAGGACCTACTACTCAGTCATATCTTACATAGGCGGATTGGCCCATACGCCATAATATTTGAATCTAGAGTTTCGATACCATTTTTCACATACCTCCTTGACCCAACCCAACAATCACCTACTATGCTCCCATTACTAAGTTTAACTTTGATTAAGTTTAGTTTCAGTAATTTACACATGAATAATTATTTAATTATATCATAAACAAATATAACACATGCAATTATACCCATAATCTTAAATATTCAACAATATAAAGAGTAAGGAGCCAACATACATAACATCTCATGAAATTGAATTAGACCAAAGCAGCTAAAAGAATGTCACTTGGAAATTCGAGCATCGCCACCCAACCTATACCTAACTTCCTCTAGTTCACCCCCGAGACAAGAGTTCTTTCGATCGAGCAACTGCCTCTTGTTGATATCATCAATGGATATTTAATGCCCTCTTTGACGATATGGTTTCCTTTCTCTCCCACAAGCATTTTCCTGATAAAAGTTAGTCTTTCTCTCTCACAAGCTTTTTATGTTTTTCTTAAACTTAGCATCCTTCAATAACTAAGTAACCTAATGTATGTTTATCTCCCGACCCGTTAATATTATCTGGAATTTGATCTAGAAGTATTATCATTGAAGAGTTATCCATTCCCATTCAGCAAAGGGATTTCATTTGGAAATAATCTCATCTCTTGGTGTCTCATTTTCCAAGTGATTAGTTTTTTATTTTATTTTTAATAATAAAACATTTTTTTCATTGTTAGATCTCACACCTAGAATTTCCTAGCTTTGGTCAACAAAGTGTTACATACAATGGAGGGTTGTTACATTATGACATTTGATGATCTCATTGAACCAATTTATAATAATCAATTAGTCCTCGAAATTTTATAACTACCTTCATCCCTCTTCATTAGAAAACACTATCATAAGATTGAGGCAAAGTAACTCTACATAGTTATTATCACCCTTTCCTAGACCACTTTGAAGTTTGTATTAGTGTTTTTCCTGTAGAAATAAAAATGGTCCTGAGCATCATGCAAAATTTTTGTTTTCCCTGTAATTTATAGAAAAGCTATGTTTTTTGAATAGATGGTGATGTGCATTTTAATAAATACTTCATTTGGCAAATGTAGCTTGCAATTATATCAAAGTTGGGAACTACCTGATGTGTGTTGGAATTGTATTAGTTCATTAGCATTTTTCTCCCAATTATGTTGACTAGATCCCATTTTTGTGGTTCTAAACAAAATCTAGTTGTAACCGTTTTTTGGTCACATATTAATAAACTGACTCAATAACAAGGTTAAGGCTTACCTAATTCAAACTAAATCCCACCCAAATGGAGGAGAGGCTTTCTTTTGAGTGCTTTTTTCAAAGGCGACACAACTGACTCTAGCTACCAACATTATATGGAAATGTTGCCTCGTTCCCGCTCTTTTTGGAATATGTAATTTTTTTTTCTTTTCTTTAAGCTGGAAAAAGAATAAAAGAATGTTATAGTACGATGGAAAAAATGAGTGCTAGTGAAACATATGATCTAGTTCCTGGGATGGGAACATTCCTATGCTCAATGCAGGGAGGTGAAGCTAGTCAAGGACACTCAAAGGAATGTTCCTTCCATGGGTTTTAGGGTGTGTCAAGTTGCAAAATCTAAGGGATTGCAAGTTTGAGTTTGTAAAAGACATTGTCAAAAAGTGACTTAAACACGAGTCCAAGTGAAGCCGGCTCAAGGCCAAAAGGTGCAAATAGTCAAAATGCAATGCAACAGTACAACTCAAAACAAAGGAGCCTCTAGGGTATAAGGCCATAACAAAATTAAGAAGCAAAGGGGAATGAGTCTTCAACGCACAAATCATGGTGGGACTAAAGAGGACTCCTGAGCCTAAGAACAAAAAATCAGCATGGGTGCGAAGTGACAACAAGGTACTATCTAGGGAACCCATGATAAGGTAGGCTCTACCACACAAGTCATGATACTTCTAAAAAATGAGAAGGTTCTACACCATAACTTGCTAGGGTCAATCCTAAGGCCAAAATGGGAAAGGAAACTGATAAGTGCACAATGCAGGTGAAAAACCTAACCTATATGCCAATTTCAAGAACCAATACCTGTCGAAATGAATCAACCATAACAATTTCCAAAGGAGAGATCTTCCAAGTTCTGTAAACATAAATAAGAACACTAGACAAGAAGTTAATACATCCCACATATAAACTTCATATAAAATATTTTGTTATAGAATACAAAACTTGAAAAATGTGTATCTTGTATATACAATATGGTATAGGGAATCACACAACCTTGTGGCTTATGCATAATAGTTATTCTAGAAAAACCCCTTGTAGGGCTCAGGCCAAGGACTCCTTTGGTAGTCAAAACTCATGGCTTCAAAGAATTCCCCCTATGAAGGCAAATCAAGTTTTGAGAAATCATGAGAACTACAAGGATCAAAAGAGGGAATTAAGGGGTCCCATGTCCCTATAGGAAGAATCTCTCGATCAACTGTTGGGACCAAACCCCAAGAAGGAGAATAATAAGTCAAAGGATCCTTCTTAGAAGTGATTGAACATTGAGGATTCAATGCCACATAATTCACTCATGGTATGTTAGAGTCTACTTGAACACTTGGAACAAACAAAGGGGTATTTTGCAGTAAAGTCAAATTAGGGTGGTGATTATTAGATGCAAGCTGATCAATAGTGACAATATTTCCTTTATGAGGAAAAGACATCACTTGAAAGAGTGAAGACACTAAAATATTCATAGCATAGAAATAATAACACCCAAGTAGCATATTAAAGTCTAAAGGGATATCAACCACCATCATATTGATTAAGACAATCTTCCCACCTAAAGTAATAGGAAATTGAGGAAGAACACCCATAGATTCACCAGGTCTTTTATCATAGGCTAACAGCTGACTCTGAGCTATCAAAAACTTTGGGGAACTCAAAGCTTTCCAAGTCAAAGAGGATATAATACTTGCAAAGGATCCTTCATCCACCATACACCAATAGACATTTCTGGAATTAACTTTGACCTTTATTTGGAAAGGTGCAGCGTAAGGAAGATGAGGCTCGACAAGACTATCCCAATCAAAGGAGACACTCCTAGAACTTAGAGGGGGGACATTAGAAGCAACCGAAATCCCCCCTATACCAGAAGACTCTATACTAGAAATCAAATAGACTCTTTTGTTAGGCACTTCACCCCGCAAAACAGGAGTGTAATCAGCCAGAGATTGCACTGGCTCTACCACATTATCAACCATTGGTTGATGGGATTGATGAGAAACCAATATAAGAACTTTTAGAATCAGACCATATCCTTTGTACCTCTGGAATACTAGGGCATAAATGAGTAAGATGGTCTCCCTTGCATATATTACAAGGGAAATTAGGTTTAAAACTTCTACATCTAGGTTTCTTATCAACCTCCATTCGGACAACATGATTAGCAGTGGTTTGCAAAGAGTACTAAACATGACTTGTAGAGGTTAGTGACTCTTTGCTAGTATAACTTGCAGTGACTAGACTTATGCCCCCAACATGATTTGCAGCAACTGAAGGCTCATCTCCAACATGACTAGCAAAGGTTGATGATGAATTTCTAGCATGACTTGCAGTGACTAGACTTGTGCCCCCATCATGACTTGCAATGGCTGAAGGTTGATCTTCAACATGGCTAGCAGAGGTTGATGATGTTTTTCTAGTATGACTCGCAGTGACTAGACTTATGCCCCCCATCATGACTTGCAGTGGCTGAAGGCTCATCTTCAACATGACTAGCAAAGGTTGATGATGAATGGATAGAATTATTCTTCTTCCTCATCTTCCTCTTTTTCCTCTTTTTAGATTCTTTATTATAAGAAGAAGGAGAAATAGGAATACCATATTTCTCTTTGAAAGAAGATGAACAATTAGCATCCATTTGATGCTACAAAAATAAAGCATTCATCTAAGAAGCTTCAAGAACATCTAGAATATTTGGACTAGACCATAACCAAACTAGTAGTCCAACATTCAATCTAGGAATATTCAAAGTGATCATTAAGGGAGTACCAACGTTTCCAAAGAAAAGAAAAGCACAAGGATGCCCTTTTGGGAGGGTACCTTGGTTGGTTTTCATGAGAATATGAGCCATATCCTTTATTCGTAGGTCCTTCCCTTACGTGAATGCACAAATGATTTTTCAATGAAGATAGACACATAATCAAAACCTTTTCCCTTGAGGAGGAAACTCCACAAATTTTGAAAGAAAGAACAAAAGCCTTCCACAATCGGCGGAGTGGTAGGTCAGTCACTCAGAATATAAAGTCTAAAAGTGACCAGACAAAAATAACTAAAGCCAACTATATACAAGGAGCAAAGAGTGCTCGACTATAAAGTCCCTAAAGATATAACCAATTAAGCAACTTCCAAGTATTTCCACTCCAGGTGATGAGGACCAGACACCAAAATACAAGAAAGTGAAGTAAGGGACCTTCTGAAGATAGTCTAGGATAATGATGGCCCAGGCCTACCAGTGAAGGTATCAGAGGTAGTTATGCAACCTCCAAACAATAGCATTTGTCGGTGCAATCCCCCAAGATTTGCAAGGGTGCCCTCTAGAAGTACTATTGAACGTGATACAACGTTAGCCTCAGATGCTACAGGATACCCCTCCACAACCACTTGTGTAGATCCCTAAGATAGGTAAGTAATGACACCAACTAGTATCAGAAGCCTAGTGAAATAGTCATGACATAAGGTCTGACAAGTAATAGAAGGGATATCTATCGTCCTTATCTTCACAACCCTCGTGCTTAACTCCCAATCATGGAGCTTTCTCGACCTCGCTAACACTATTGGATTTCACTCTTTATTCAGACTTCTATGTTTCACAATTTAGAGTGGCCTTGGATATTTTACTCTCTTTTCACGTAATCCAATGCCCTAAATAAACCTAAAACTTGTTGGTGTAGCTGATGACAATACAAAAAATTTCTAGTTTGTTTTAATTAATGCTTGGTTTTAAAGGTTGTTCTTTTAGGTTAAGGGTATGGGAATGAAACTAATGATGTATGTATGGCTAAACCAAAATCAAAGAAAAAGTAACTACATGAATGCAATCATTTTTCCTTCGATTAAAAGAGATCTCTACGTGGGTTCCATGAAACTTTTATAAAGCAAATTTTTTTTTTTTCTTTTCTTGCAACACACTCCACACATGCAAAAAACTAGAAAGATTACTAATGCTTTAACAAAGAAAATTGTCCTAATGCAAGGTGTAATAAGATGCAAGATCCTAAATCACTTTAAAAGAGAAAGAAATTATTTATAATGATTAATAACCCAACTTAAGTATTGAAGATAATATAGATTTTGAACGCAATAAATTCTCTTCAAACAAGAAGGACAAATCACAAAAGATCACAACTCACTTTCAACAAATAAAAAAGGAACCAAAAAAACTTAGCTAAAGAAAGTAAAAAAAATGTTTTTGAAGAACTTTTCTTTTTCAAAAAACAAAAAAAACTTTACAAAAGCACTCCAAATGCCACAAAATACTCAAAGACCGAAAGAAAATCACAAGGAAACTTTACAAGTTATGAATTCAATATGAATGAAAACTTGAAAAAAATAAGTGTTTCAACTTGCACTAAATGATCTAAAAGAAGCAAAAAGAGTTTTGAGAAACTGATCAAGGTATCAAGAAAGACACACTTTCAAATTCATCAATAAGAAACTTTCCAAAAGCAAGAAAAAGTGAATGGCCACAAAATGAAGGGAAGCAAAGAAAGAAAACCATAAAAATGAAGTTTGACACAAAGATTGCAAACAATCTTCTATTTCGGAAGACTAGAACAATCAAGAACCTCTATAACAAGCCTTGTGTGTTTAAACAAAAATCATAAAACTCAGTGTAAAGCAAACCGATACCAAAAACTTTTCAAAGTAGGAGAGAATTCGGAACAGTAAGCTCACTGTAAAATTAAATTATGAAAACAGAAACTAACTGCTCAGAAACCACACAGACCAAGAAACAAATATTTCTAGAAAGAAACATTTGAAAAAATCATGCAAAAAATTGTATACGCGACTGTGTCCCTACACAACTGCGTGTACATGCACTTCTGCCAAAAGAATCTCGCGTATATGCATTTTAAGTTCACAGAAACAAGCATGTGTATGCTTTTGTAAACAGACAAAAGGTGCGTATATGAAGTTTTACAAAAAAAATAAAAAATGAGGCCCGATGAAAAAGATCAGACTTGAAGTCTGAGTTCCTACAGGAGCATGCAGTATAGTGACAGTAAGAAAACTAAGAACTGAGCTCTATTGGCATTAAATAACCTAAACTAGGAATAAAAAGATTGTTATCCCCAGTGGAGTCACCAATTCTACTAAGGGAATAAGTCCCATAGGGCTTTGGGTTAGAACCCTAGCAGAGAGGGAATATTCTACAACAAGAAACAAGCATTTAACTCAAGAAACATGATTAAAAAAGCTAACTATGTGAGGGTGATCATACCCAGATGTCCTTCGTTTGGGTAGTTCTAGCCAGGGTTCAAACTCTTTGCAACTCCTAATGATCTTCGAACTTGCAAATCAGCCAATTTGAATACACATAGAAACGTATTGATAAATCATTATAGTGAAATCAACTTTTTATCGTATACATAAATGGTTAGTTATACATTGAAATAGTCATTTAGATATAAACCATAACAATAATATCATATGCATAAAAAAAGTTGATATCGAGAACAAGACAACATTTATTTTATTGTAGAAAACTATAATAAAAACATGAAAAGAGTTCACCTAAGTCTTCCTCTTCTAGCTCCAAGCGAAACTGTCCTCTAGGTTCGTCTAGTCCTAGTCTTGAACAACCTCCTTCCATAACCAATACCTTGATATCTCTAGGCATATGAGAGCACTTCAACACTCAAGGAAACAAGGGTTTCCTAAACTTGGGGAAGTACTTGAAGCACAAAGATTCTTCAGACTTGATCAGGGGATAATATCAATATAGTAATTCTATCTCTTCTCTCCTCCCTAAGACTATCCCATTGAAGTCTTTTTATACTTCTCCCAAATTAATTTTTTAGTTGGGAAACAATTGGGAACAGTTGGGCCATGGGCACTAATAGGTAATAAACAGGTAAAACCCGTGATATCCACCCATAGTTAAGGAAATTTATTTTGTTTAAGTATTTTAACACATATATGCAAGTTGGGTATAGACTGACCCACATGTACATGCTTTTAACATAGGGAAAAGTTAGCGTACAAGGAGTAAAACATTGTTTTTAAAATATTTGGACCAAGTCTGGAAGGAGGGGTTGCCCTAGGCCATAAACAAAGCATCACAAATACCAAGGGTGATATTTGGAGCTATAACAATTATACAAAAAATTATGGATTGTAAGTACGCAATTGAATTCCCTATTTTTTGGTCAAATAGTCAACAAGAAGGAGAAATGGTAGCACTCTGATTTCCTTATTTTAGTCACCCTGTTCAAACTGATATTCCAAGAAGGTTGTAATGAATTAAAAAAAAAAAAAAAAAAATTGGTAACAAGATGATTTTAAAAAAGATCTTTCATATTTTACCTAGACATCATGGTTTGGAAACTATAGAGGAATGTTTGAGGCCTATTTTTCCACACTTCATGATTTGGTTTTTCCCTATTTTAGTTACTACTTTCAAAATATTTTTACAAATATATGAAGATGAATTTTGGAAAATAAAAAGAGGTGTTTGTAGGAAATGAAATAAATAACAAAAAAATCCCTTGGGCTTCTAACATATGTCATGGTTTTAGAGATTCAGATGTATCTTTAAGGCCTATTTTTCTATATTTTTCAAAATTTGGTTTCCTATAAAAATGCCAAGTCAATGGAATAGGATGATTCATTCTCTTGTAGGCCAGGATGATGAGTTCCTCATGGCATCCACTGGATAGGATGATTCCCTCTCCTGTGGACAAGATGATTCACTCTCTTGTGGGACAAGATGATTCGCTCTCTTATGGATAGGATGATTCACTCTCCTATGGACAAGATGATTCGCTCTCTTGTGGGACAATATGACTCATTCTCCTATGGACATGATGATTCGCTCTCCTGGGGACAAGATGATTCTCTCTCTTGTGGGACAAGATGATTTTCTCTCCTATGGATATGATGATTCGCTCTCGCATGGACAAGATGATTCAATCTCTTGTGGGATAGGACAATTCATTATCCTATGGATAAGATGATTAGTTCTCTTGTCGAGGCATCCTACCCATGTAGTCTGGGTGTTATGAAATCAGCTCAAGAAAAGTTAGAAAAGATATATGAACACCTTAGAATTTATCCTCTTCGAGGGGGCAACCTCCTTTACATTACATAAAATGAATAATTCTTGGATGATACAAATGAGAAAACGTCCTTTCTATATATAGGATTCTAAGGAGTCACAATATAATCCAGCCAACCTAACAATAATAATATAAAGCCACAAAAATAACAATAGAGGGGTTCTATGGGGCACAAAAATAACAACATGGGGGTAATAGGGGCACAACAATATAAATAAGGGGTATAACTACAATAGTAATGGGGTAATCACTAGTATTATAGGGACTCAACATGCCCCTCTCCAAAAAAGTGTTGTCCTCAATGCTTGAGTAGTTCTGGATACTTTGCATAAAATTCTCATCCTCCCATGTGGAATCTTCAGCAGATAAGTTCTTCTACTTGATAAGATACTCTAAAATTGATCGATTTCGTAGCTGTCAAGTTCTTATTTTTGTGACTTCTTCTGGTTCCAATATAATTTTTCCTTCCTCATCAAGTTCTGCCAATATTTTTTGAAATGGGAGCTTGTCGCCTATAACCTTCTTTAAACATGAAAC
>Ga0115851_100406_pt1 | contig 18714 bp, 23 predicted proteins | sample InSIn2gowninarea_FD_83865 | JGI IMG/M metagenome (GOLD analysis project Ga0115851, IMG submission 83865)
GACAATATTGTTCCAAATTTTCATGGGAAGGAGAAAACATTCCAAAGGTGGAAGGACAATACTGATATTTTCAAAAGCAATAGTGATGCAAAAAAACTCACTTTGAAGAAAAAATTGAGGAGAATTTGAATGGGCAATGATGAGCCCATTGTTACATATCTATCTTGGTTCTATTAAGTGAGGGATGAACTTGGAGGTGTTAGAGAGAAAATTCCATCATCATAGATGGTGTGCCTTGCTCTTCTTGGGCTTCAAAATCTTCACATAGTTTCCAGGTTGATGTTAATAGCAAAGATAAGCTCCCTAATTCAAAGAGATTGTGGTCAAATTTTGTGCAGGAAGAGATAAAGAGGAATACAAGAGATGGAGATTCAGCTAGGAATGATGAGGAGGAGAACTTTGTACTAGCTAGTAAAGGGAAGAAATCCAAGGGTAAGAAGGCCTAAGGCAAGCCTGAATCTAGTCAGAATGGAGGTAAGGAAAAGAAGGATCTTAGCAAGATCAAGTGTTTTCATTGCTATGAATTTGAAAATTGTGCTACAAAATGTCGAAACAAGAAATCCAACAAGCATGTTGCATTAGTAGCAAGAGGAGAAGAACTCTCTTCGGAATTCAAATTAGATTTCGCCTTGATAACTAGCATGGAAAGATCAATATGAGATAGTGTATGGTACATTGACTCATGGGCTTCATTCCACATGATAGGGAACAAAGATATGTTCAACAGTTTGGAGGAGAAATACATGCAATTCCATATCGAGCTTGGAGATGATGGAATATACTTAACCAAAGGATTGGTGATATGAGATTTAAGAGGGACTTTGGTTCCCTTCTCCATCTCAGGAATGTGATGTATGTTTCAAGTTTGAAGAAAAACCTTATCTTAGTAGCAATCCTTTAAGACAAAGGGTATGTTGTAGTATTCAACAAAGGGAAGGACTACATCAAGCATTCTGCTTCAGGACAAGTCAAACATATTACTGTTAGGATTGAGAACATCTGAAAATTTGAGGCTCATGCATGTGTAGCCTTGAGAAACAAGGTAGAGAGTTCTCAAAGTAGAGATGTGGTGGTTGAGCGAGAGAAAGATAAAGCTCTCAAGATGGAGCCTTAACCAATATCTTAGTTTCAAGCTAATCTAGTTGGTAGTTGGGATGACCAACAAGATGATGATGAGGACCATAGCCAAGGGTGAGTGAAGGTAGCCACCCAGTCAGAGACTTCTAGTAGAGGAAAAGTTCGAGCCATGTGGGCATATGATTTGGTTAAGGGAGCTCAGAAGAGAGTTGAGTCTCCTAACAATAAGAAGTAGACACCCAAATACACAGGGTACATGGCTCTTTCTAGTTCAGAGGGAGCAGCTACAACAATAGAGAACTTGGTAGTGTTCAAGATAGATCCAAGTGGACGAGGTTCTTCCAAGAAGCCCCTCCTCGCTAAGAGGTAGTGTTGAAAATGTAGCAAGGAATGTCTTCCTTGACTTGTGCCTTAGTCAAAGATGCCAATTCGAATTCAGTCTCATAGCTTGAGCTAATTGTTAGTTAGCTTGTGTGATGTGTCCTATCACTAGTTTATTGTTAATTAATTCGAGTTAGATGGCTTTTAGTGAGTTGTGTACTAGTTGAAAGCTAAAATTAGCTAACTAGTGGAGTTATCTCTAGTGACTATTGGTTAACTGATCTCTAGTTATAGAATAAAGATAATTATGAGTTTAGTTGGGTAGTTGAATTTCTGTTAACTCAACTTACTCTTAGTTAACTAGTTGCATTTGCTAAAATTAGCCCTAGTAGATCATGCAATTCAAATTGCTTATTGAGATTGAATGAAGGCACAAATATATTTTTTCAGTGGGCACATGTTTTTGTGTAGAGGCTTGAGGATCAAGTGGAGAAATTTCTTTTGGGAATTGTGGAAAGAAATAGGAGGAAATTCCTATTTTTTAGGGGCATAATTACACTAGGAAATATGAGTTCTTAGCAGGCCTTATTTTCCTTAGTGTTGAGAAAGTCTTGTGAAGAGTTGATCAATATTGCAGGGGCTTTAGGCTTGAAGCAGATTCAATTGTAATAGATAAGATGGTTCAATTGATAATACAAGTAAGATGGGCTTTCCTAGTTGGGTTCCCCAAATAAATTTCTATGTGTGATTGATCTGTGTGGTTGTGTTTCTATTAATTATTTTGTTTCTATAGAATTTTGGTAGAAAAATCTTGTGCCTTTTGCAAATTAGTTTTCTCTCATTAACAGTTGCAAGATTTCAAGGATTTTCTAAGAAAAATTCATCTTGATTATTTGTAGCATCCCCAAGCCCCATGTATATTGGATCTCCATCAGAGCACAAGTAAACCCCTCCTACTCCCTCCTCCCATATATTTTTTTATTTATTTTTTAAAAATCTATATTTAATTATTAAAATTTTACCTTTTTCTATATATAAATTAATTAAAAAAAAATCAATACCTATCTTGATATTCTTATGTCATAGTACATAGATAAAGATGTGTCAATCAATTTATTATAGCTAGATACTTATTTATAAAAATAAATATTTAAATTATATACAAGATCTCATGCTTATTAGGTATATATACTTTTGCCAATTTGATTTTTCTTTTTCTTTTGTTGACTATAGTAAATGACAATTGGTCTGGTCTTATACTCGCATAACATAGGGTAAATTCTAACGACTACTGGTATAAACTCTAGGCATGTACATATGCCCCTCTGCACGCACATGTGAATCAAGGACATTTGAACACTGAACTTCCTCACACATAATACTTCATTTACATGTCCATTGCCAATTAAGTTTCCCCTCGAGAACTAAAAACTCATATTATTATTATTATTAATTTTTTTATAAATTCATTTTTATAATAAATTAATAAAAATTTAAAGAAATTAAATAATTGTTTTTATGATCTTATGTCACATTACATAAATGTAAATGTATTATCAATTTATAATAATTAAATATTTATTAATAAAAACAAACTCTTAAAACATATAAAAATTTATTCATATTAATTATAGACATTTCAGTGAATTTCAAAACATTATATTCTCATTACTAAAACTAAATGTTAAAATCCCATCCATAGATATATATATATATATTCAAACATAAAATAATATATGAAATCTATATAAGGGTGGTAAGAAGGGGAGGGGTTTTATATAGCTCTCATGGAAAATTGTTAACAAGGTATGTCTAGTGGTTGGGAACTATGACTAACAATCAAGTTTAATTGCATGGCTTGTTGCAAGGCCTACTAATAGGAAGATCTATTTGAGTAGATAATATAATCATCCTTGGAGATTAACTTATTGTTATCCAATATCTTCACAGTAGAAAATGACCAAAAGACAGTCATCTGGAAAAATTTCTGAAGAGAATCAAAGCACACATGGACGAATTCTCCCATAAATATTTCTTTCATATCCTAAGAAAAAAAAAACATTCAGGATGATAAGTGTGCTAACCATGCTTGCCAACTCAAAGCTAGGTAACTCAAAACCAATGACAATCAAGACTGGTGCAACCTACCATAAACTCAAACTAATCCATATGGCATTAAAGAATAATATGGCCTATATTCATATAATCATTTCAATTCCAATGCAAAATATCCATGTACTAAAGTTATTTATGGAAAATAATTCCCAATAGGTGGAAGGGAGATTGAATCTAATCATGGCACCCCATAATCACTTCAATCTTGCAACTAACACGAGACTAGTCTCATTGAAAAGCAAGCTCGTCATCCTCAGGCCACAAAGTGAGTATAGAACACACTCTCTGCTTAGAATGATGATGGTTGTCTATTTTTGTAGAAAAATGTTTATGAAAAGTCTTATGGCTTTAAATTCATTGCATGTGGTTTAACAAGGTAGTATCATACAATGATGATCTAGACTCTCAACAAACATTGGGAGTCATCCTTTTCAAGTTACATTTTGATGGAAATTGGATGCAAATACAAGCATCCATTATGGTCTCTAAGCCAAACAACAAGGGTTCAATTTTCATTAGGGGAATTTTGAGGTCTAAAATGGGCCTCCTAAGAAAATGTACAACCAAAATAAACTTTATAAGAAGCAATAGGATTCAAGATGATGATGTCAATCATGGGGGATGATTCACCATTTTTGGAGTAAAATAGTAAAAAGATTAAAAAATAATAAAATAATAAAACTATTTTTTCAACTCATATTTTCAACTTATCTCCCTGAGGTTTTACTCAAATTTCAAGTGGGAGTACTCGTTGGATGAAAAAATTAATTCCTCATCCAAGGAATACCGATGTTGCATACTTTTAATAAACCCTGCTACATGAAAAATGAGAAATACATGAAAAAATGTGACTGTAATCACATTTTTCATGTATTTATGATTTTTTGTATAGTAGGGTCCATTTAAAGTATAAAACATGGGTACTCCTTGGACGAGGAATCAAATTATGCATCCAACGAGTGTTGCAACTCAAAATTTGGGTAAACCCATAGGGAGATAAATTGAAAATACAAGTTGATTTTTTTCTTTTCTTTTTTCCTCTAAAATTTGATGATGTAATCTAATCTTATTTTATTATTTCCATTATTATTTTATAATTTCCATAAGAGGCCTATTTTAGACCTCAAAAATCCCCTAATGAGGTTGTGAGACATAATCTTAACCCTGTGTAGTATTCAAACTTGAGGGTTGCATGTGGATTGACAACTTGCATCCTTGAATCAACATGGGGTTCTTAGTCTGATCCTCTAGCTTAGTGGGTGGCACTTTCTCCAAATTTGGTATTGATTCCTCAATTGGAATGTATTCTCGTCAACATAGTTATAGTGGGCAAGCATAACAAGGTGGAAAAAGGTATGAGAGTGGTGACCCAGTGAAGAGTTATTGGTGCCCCCCAACACTCACGAAAGCCTTTGTGACATTACTAGAAAAGGGACTTATTCAACTTCATCAGTGGTGTCTCAAATTCACTTTTCCTATTTCTTATGCTTGACTTTTTCAAGGACCTTTGGCTTTTGCATGTCGATTCTATCTTAGACATCTCCTCTGGTCTAGTGAATAATCAACCTTCTTTGTGGCATTGGTGCATAACTAAATTATCGAGGCACAATACCTATGCTCTCACTGATTGGCGCAACGTGACCAAGGGAAGGCTAAAGGTGTTGGAAATTTGAGGTAGAGCTAAAGCGAGAATGTGCAGTGGCCCCACAGGAATAGCAGAAAGCAACCACATAGCTGGGAGACCGAATAGTGAATTCTAGATATAGTTACATAGTTGAAGCAGAAAATTGATGTTCTACAAGTTGACTCGTCATAAATTTGAAGATAAAGGACTATAGGTTGTCCACAGTCCAAGTGGAGGAAAACCAATCTCTAAAAGAAAATTTTGCCATGAAAGATGATGAGATGGAGGCGTAGCATAACCAACTCTTGAATCTCAAGAATCAAACTAATCTTTTGAAAGCGTAGCTCAATGAGAGTGACAATCCAACCAAGACCCCACTTGAGTAGCTTCTGAAACTTCATAAACTAGCTATCAAAAAAGAATACAAATGAATCTAAAATATGTTTCCATGTAAAATTTTCCTTTCACTCAAAAGTTATTATGATGTATATAGATTTAGAAACGTTTTGTAATCTAATATAATTTAGAACCTGATTAATTTTTTATTAGTAATCTTTAACTTTAACTCTATGCATCCGGCACAAATTTAGCATAAACCTTACTCATTCTTGTTTATATATAAATAGATATATATTTTCCTAAAAAGAATATTATTATTTTATAAACCATAAATTTTATTTTAAAATTAAATGTAATATAAATTTATACTTCTTTTAAGGATATTTACTAATAGTAGTAATCCAATTTTATAAATGTATATGAGGTATACCATTTAATGGGAATGTGCTACGTTATGCCAATTTATTGTCGATAACCCAAGTACTTCTTAGAGGATATGTCATGACATAAAGTGATTATACTTATCAAAGTGACAGAATGATTTTGAAATTAAAGTCAAAAGAATATTTGGCTTTGAATGTTTTTTATACTTTAACTGTTAGGAATTTCTTTATGCTTTAAATAATGTGAGGACGCATCAAATTTCACTTGGGTCCGGGCAAGCGAAAGTAGTGTTGAAATTCAATGAGCTTTTCATTTTAAGCGAGCTTCTAAGATTGTTATAAAATCTAGAATACAAAAAGGTAATTAAATTCATATTAGAAACGATTTTAAAATCCGTGCAAAAATCTAGAATACAAAAAGGTGAGTAAATTCATATTAGAAATGAGTTTAAATTGGTGAGTATGCATAGACAGGTGTAAATAACGTAAAGATTTATCTAAGTTTTTCAAATTTTTTTTATACTCGTATTGTTAAAGATTAATTAAGTTTAATTGAAATGGTTAAGAGAGTATTAATTTATTTATTTATGTTTATTTTTTATAGGTTGAATTTTTAATGAGTATATTATCATTATAATTTTAATCTTCTTGTAAATTTTTGTTTATATGGAATATATATATATAAGCACACAAGTGCATGGTACAGCGGTCGGGGCAGTGGGTTGCTTCGCACCCTGCTCGCGTTCGATCCCCCATGATGTCGCTATGCTGTAGCTTTTACAGTGTCTATTGTGAATGTATTATGGATGTGACAGCTCCGATGTGATGGATGTCAGTTAGTCTGATATGTATAATGTATAAAAAAAGAGGGCCCCATATTGCTTCTTCTGGGAACTAGCCCCTCCCATTATATATATATATATATATATATAAGAATTAGCGACTAGGTTGGTTTCATATTCACATGATACAAAGTCAATTTCTACCATTAAAACTATAATTTTTAGGCTTTTATGCTGTAGAATTTCACGTAGATTCACAAGCTCATGCAATGTATTAAAGCACAAGACAAGAATCTACCTCTACATTCAACCATCAGAAGTCAATAGATCAATGAAAACAATATGAACAAGAAGAAGATAAATCATTGGCACATAACACAAGATGTATTTGCGGAAAGCCACAGCTCAAAAACCGTGCTATTTGTTTTGCATATATCAGAAATATGAGTGAAGATACAAAGCTTGTTCTCACTAGAACAATTCTACACAAGTATGCTCAACTCTCTCAGTTCACAAGCTAGCTCTTGGCCAACACTTAGCAAATTGTGCAGCTCTCCAAGCCCCTAATCTCTTGCATGATTCCTAGGATGAATAGCCCATAGTTAAAGGGAATTCATGCTTCCAAAATTGTGCAATCCAAACATAGGATTAATCTCTTATGCATGCATGATATTTACAGTCCAGTAAATAATACAAATGATAGTACATTACGCCTGCACTCTAATCTCAACTGGGTCTTTCTTAGAATCGACATGCATGAGTTTTTGATGAGGGAATCTTCAGTTAACTAGAGTGACAATTGTGGATGCATTAGTGCACCAAATGACTGTTAAATCTCTATTAGTTCCACAAACAGTTTGGAACTAATTTAACTGAACTTAACTCAGCAACCTGAGTGATCTAATTTTGAACTCAATTTAAACTCATATTAGACCCTTAAAACTTAGGGAGAACATATACATGACTACATAAAGACTTCCAACTCAAAATTCATAAGCTAATTAAGTTAATTAAACTTAATTAACTATTTACAAATTGTTATTAGAATAGAATTCAATTTTAATTCTCAGTTTAATTCAAGGACAAATTAAACTGCAATATCTTGTTGCCATTTCTCAACACTCACTCTCAACAAGAAAGTGATTATGAGCTACCCCGATCTTGTCTCTATGAAACTCAATTTTACATCTTGACAATTCCTTTGTCAAAATGTCATCATCTTTCTCCTCTGTACTCTAACATCATAATCTACATCAATACACAATCTCTGAGATGATGATATCGGATATCGATATGGTTGAACCGATCATGAAAAACTAGATTTTCAGAGAGATTGATACAACTCTAATTATTGTAGTAAATCATAGTTAGATCCATTTGTTGACCAAACAAACTAGCCAGGCTCTTCCTCATCTAGATGACCTGACATGCTGCCTCAATCACAACCATGTAATCTACCTCTGTCGAACTGAGTGAAACTGATATTTGTTTCCTATTGTACCAAGAAACTGTGATTGACCCAATACCGAAGATCCCTTCTGATATGCTTTTCCTGTCGGATGGACTCCAAGCCCAATTTGCATTGGTGAAGCCTTGAAGCTTCACTCCCTCTGTCCATTTGTACCATAATCCATACTGAGAAGTGCCCCTAAGATATATCAACACATGCTTTGCGACCTTCCAATACATCTTGGTAGGCCTAACCATCGCTTGATTAACTGGTTAGCTGCATAGCACATATCCAATCATGTTTTCACCAAGTACATGAGTCAACCCACAAGCTCTCTGTAAACAGTAGCTTCCACTACTTCCCTTGAAGTAGCATCATCCTTCCTCTAGTTACCTGCTAGAGGAGTCTCCATGGGTTTGTTGCTCTCCAAATAGAATCTCCTGAGTATCATGTTGGCATACTTGCCCTGAGACACAAACGACTCCCCATCTCCCTGCCATACCCCCATGCCAAGAAAGTAATGCACGAGCCCCATGTCCTTCATCTCAAACTCTCTTGCAAGGTCCTCCTTGCAAGACTTGATTAGTTGATCATCACCTATTAGTATGAGATCATCAACATAAAGTACAATGATGAAAAATTTAACTTCCACCACTATGTGGTATACGTTCACATCAGCTTCACTCTTCATGAAGTCAAACTTGATGAAGTAGCTATCTATCATGGTTTACCAAGCACGGGGTGCTTGCTTCAGCCCATACAATGCTCTCTTGAGTTGACACACATGTGACTCATGATCGAAGGTCTTAAAACCTTCAAGCTGCTCTATGTACACCTCTTCCTCAATCATGCCATTAAGGAAGGTTTTCTTTACATCCATTTGATGTATCTTCCAACCCATTTGTGTTGATAGTGCCAATATAGATTTGATTGACAAGTACCTTGCAACAGGAGCAAAGGTCTCATCATAGTCAATACCCTCTACCTTTGAAAAGCCACGAGCCACAAATATAGCCTTATGCTTCTCCACACTACCATCTGCAGCTTGCTTTACCTTGTAAAGCGAATGGGAGTTCCCCACTAACTTGTCCTCTAGTCTCGGGACCACATCTGAAACACTGTTATGAACTATAGAGTCATACTCCTCCACCATGGCATCAACCCAAACTGGATGCTACATTACTTCCTTAAAGGGAGATGGCTTGGTCATAACACATTCTCCCATAAGAGCTATGTATCTAGTGTACCCATGAGGTGAACTCCTCTGCCCGTGCTAAGAAGTGGGTACTCCCACATTCTCTCGTGCATCATCCAACAATTTTTCAGCCTCTCTGGTGCCCTTTCTTCCCTCTTTGGAAGAATCTTCCTGAGTGGATGTCTCCACTCCCAGATCCTCTACATGTGGCTACTCCACATCAATCTAAGCCTCCTCAACCTTAGGATATAAAATCTCCTCATCCACATGTATTTCAAGCTCCCTCTCAAGGGAAACTCGCATGGCCTTCTCCTCAATGAATCTGACATCCTTGCGAACCACTGTCATCTTGTTGGTGAGAAAGTACACTCGATAGTTGTGAGGTGTATCAGTGTACCCCACAAATATCCCCAACTCTGTTGTCGGATCAAGCTTCTTTTGTGCATCTTTCATCACATGGAAATATACCGAGGACCCAAAAATCATTAAGTGACCAACATCTGGCCTCTTACTAGAATTAGCCTCCTCTAGTGTCTTCATCTCAAGTATCCGATGTGGGCTACATTTCTGAATATAAACTGTTGTGTTTCATGCCTCAACCCACAAGTGTAGTGGTAGGCCTTGATCATGCAACATCGCATTTGCTGCCCCTACTATGCTTTTGTTCTTCCTCTCAGCCACCCCATTCTGCTGAGGGTTATGGGGTGCCATCAACTCCCTTTTAATCCCTTCCACTGCACATAGGTTCTTAAACTCATTTGTGACATACTCACTACCATTATCACTCTATAGAGATTTAACCTTCTTTCCTGACTTTTTCTCCACCAATGCTTTAAACTCACAAAACTTTGTGAAGGTTTGATCCTTTTTCTACATGAAACATATCCAACATTTTCAAGAAAAGTCATCAACAAATATAACATAATACATGTGTTTGGCCATGCATGTTTTTGAGAATGGCCCACACACATATGAATGGACTCACTCTAGAATAGCCTCAGCTTGACTGTCTCTGTCGTGAAAGGAAGACTTGGTGTATTTTCCAAAAGTACACCCATTGCATGTATCAACTTTCTGAAGTGTACCTTTTAGAAGACTGGTAGATCTCTTGCAATATCTTCAAAGCCCCATGATGCAAATGGCCCAATCGCCTATGCCATAACTCACCAACGTCTCGGCTCTTCACCCTTTCCTCTTTTGTGCTCAAAGCAGCACACTCCTCTACCTCTAGCTTATAGAGATTCTTCACCCGAATCCATATCTTCTTTACTTGACCTGTGGCTATGTGTCGAAGGAACGCCTTTCCTTTTGAGAAGAACACATCATAGTCTCTATCCTCAAGCATGGCATCAGATACCAAGTTCTTCTTCAACTTGGGCACATACATAACATTCTTCAAGGTGAGTGGAGCCCCATGCTCCCTCTTAAAAGTAATTGTGGCCAATCCACATTATGCTTCCCGTCATCACCCATATCGATATGCATCTGGAGATCTTTCTCCTCTAGGTCACTGAATAACTCTTTGTCGCCAATCATGTGGGATGAAGCTCCATTATCTAAGTACCATACACTTCCCATCATTGATGATGCCATGCATGCAATGAAGGAAAATTCCAATTCGAATTGAGAGGCCAAAGCCTCGCCTGCCGCTCCTCCTAAGGACTTATTCTTTGACTTCTTGAGTGGAAATTTGTAGCAAAATGGCCAAACTCATGACAATGAAAGCACTTAACTTTCTTTTTACCTCTATGACAAGAATCTGCTTTGGAATAGGAAGCTTTCTCTTTCCCCTTCTTCACCTTAACCACTAAGCCATAGTTCTCTTCATCATTAGTCTTTGATGAAGAGCCATCCCTGGTGTTCCTCCTAATCTCCTCCTACATCAAATCTAACCATAGTTATTCCCAATCCAGTAGCATTTCCCAACCATTGACAGAATCTTGATAACTATTCCAACTCTTTGGGAATCCTAGAAGAGAAATACTCACCATATCATCCTCGAAAACCATGATTCCAACACTTCTAAGTTCATCACGACAATGAGTGAACTTGGTCAAGTATTTTGGAATCGTCTTTCCTTTCTCCATTTTGTTTTTTTGAAGCTTGTCCTTCAGTGCCAATTTCCTTTGGTCATTGTTTTTCTAATTCAAGTCCGTCAATGTTTTCCACATAGCATACAAAGTTTCCTCACCATGGAGATTCGAGACAATGTGGTCTCAAATTCCCTCAAGGATTATCTACCTCGCCTTTGCCACACACTACTTTCCATTTGAACAAATTTTGTGCATCTGACATTTCTAGCTTAAGAATTTCTTGATCAACGAATTCCTTCAAGACATTATCCTCTAGCACAACCTCCATTTTGTCCCTCTAGACTATAAAATTCAAGTTTCCTTCCAAGGCATACTCAAGCTGCAAACCGTAGAATTCCATCTACCAATCCTGAAGTATGTATTGCAAATTCAAATTTCACCTTTAACCCAAAACTCAAAACTTCGAAATCTCCTCTAGTATATTGTTCTCAAGTCTGATACCATGTATAATTTCCTGTAGATTCACAAGCTCATGCAATGTACTAAAGAAAAGGATGAGAATCTACTTCTATTTTCAACCAGCAGAAGTCAACAGATCAATGAAAACAATATGAACAAGAAGAAGATATACCAATGGCACATAACAAAAGATGTATATGGAGAAATCCACTACTCAAACCCCTCTATCTATATTTCATATATTAGAAATATCAATGAAGATACAAAGCTTATTCTCACTAGAACAATTTCACACAAGTATGCTCAACTCTCTCAGCTCACAAGCTAGCTCTTGGCCAACACTTAGCCAATTGTGCAGCTCTCGAAGCCCATAATCTCTTACGTAATTCCTAGGATGAATAGCCTGTATTTAAAGAGAATTTATGCTTCCAAAACTGCACAATCCAAACATAGGATCAATCTCTGATGCATGCATGATAATTACACTCCTGTAAATAATACAACTGATAGTACATTGCCCCTGCAATCTAGTCTCAACTAGTCGGTCTTTCTCAGAATTGACATGCATGAGTTTTTGATGAGGGAATATTTAGTTAACTAGAGTGACACTTGTGGATGCACTAGTGCACTAGCTGACTATTAACTCTCTATTAGTTCCACAAATAGTTTCAAACTAATTTAACTAAACTTAACTCAGTAACCTAAGCGATATAATTTCCAAATCAATTTAAACTCATATTGGACCCCTAAAACTTAGGGACAACATATACATGATTACAGAAAGACTTCCAACTTGAAATTCCTAAGCTCATTAAGGTAATTAAACTTAATTAACTATTTATGAGTTGCTATGAGAATAGAATTCGATTTTAATTCTTAGTTTAATTCAAGGACAAATTAAATTGGAATTTCCTGTTGTCATTTCTCAACATATGTACACCCCTTTCACACTATCACATATCTCGATACCTACCTACACTCAATAAAAAAAAAAAATTCTATAACATCACTTTAACCATTCTTATTTAAGTTTAATTGTTCATAAGGTTTATGGCACGATCATAATCCCATGAACAAACATATTATCTCTTTGCATCTACTTTCTATGTACCCAAAAGTACTTGGCTATATAAATTAGGTTGTATTAATTAGTATTACATTTTGGCAGCATTACTTAACCTTTGGAGTATGAAGGTTCATAATGGTATTGGTTATGTAATTATATTTGTTTATTATGTCGAGGACTTCTCTTATGCACTTATTGGGGAATCCTCGCTCTCAGAGGTTTGTGATGCATCAAAAAGTGTAGAGAGAAAGTAGGGTTTGGTGTTCACCTCTTACCGCCTTTCTCCATTCGAGCTTCTTGGATTGGTAACAACTCTCTCTATGCTCACTAGAGATCAAACCTTCTGCCAAGAAAACCCATCTCAGGTTAATCTTCTATGCTCAGAATTGGCTAATGTTTTTCAACTAAGCAAGCTACTTGAGCTAGAAACCTATGGTTATAGAGTTTGAATGGCTCTCGTTTTCGGTTCTCATCTTCTTACATAGTGACACCTCCAACCATGATTTGGGTTTTTGAGTTGCTTCAAAACTTGCTATGTAACTCTGGCCTACCCTATATACGTTCAAGCTTACTACTGCTTTAGGGAATGTACCCATTTTAGCTAAAGAAGAATACTAGGGTTTGCAACAATCAACTATGGAAACCCATAGGTAACTATCAAGTATGGTTTTTAGCTTCAACCTTCAATTATAATGTTAGTTTCTTTTCATTCGAATCCCCTAAGGTTTTTTTTTTTGTGCATGTTTTTCTTTCCAGCCCAACCAATGTTTTCGTTGTTTTCTTGCATCCTCGTTCAATATTACAAAATGGGTTTTCCTCCCTTCATGTGCCAAAGGTAAAGCATTCCTAGTTTCTAATTCTACTAAACTATATATTAAATGTTATAGTGTGTTTAATGATAAGGGTTTCGACCTAGGTTGAGTTTAGAGATTTTGGCTTTAAGTTAAATGGGAACTAGTATTTTAACCTAACTATCTATGAACCGGTATTTGAACCTGACTATCTATGAATGTTAAATATTTTCCCTATGAGGGTTATCAGGCCTTACAACCAGTTGGCTAAATTTCTTCTAATTTCTTTTGCTTACTGTGCCAGATGAAGAACTAGAATTATTTTTTTGTAGTGTATATATGTTTATCAAGTGTAAATGTTAATGTCTATATTCTTTTATTACAACTTGACTAGTCCTTGTTTTTCTGTTATGGTTATCTTGCCTCATCAATAAAGGGTTTTCGCTGACAACCAGTGTTACTCCCCAGTGGAAAGGGTTTTATGATTATGGGTTTTCTAGTTACGGTTTCACATGTTTCCAAATCAATGGGTTCTGCACCCATTTCATGGTATTATCATGCTTTTATGTGGTACAAATTGTGAGTTTATGGTATATGGTTTTGTATTCACCATGGTTTTTGTGGTGTTTATTTCATTACTTACTTGGATTTTCTACAAACATTACAAATTTCTTAAGTATTTCATTCATGAATTTCTTAAGAATTTCATTCTTTATTAAACCTTATATAGGAAGGGACCGATCCTTTGCTGCCGGCAATGATGGCTTCACTCACAAACAAACCCTCCAAAGGAAATAAATTTATATATATTACCAGTAATGAAACACTACTTTCCAGTTTTCATTCTCTATTGACATGAACATTTAACTTGGTTCTAAATTGCGTTGTACACATAGAAGTTTAGAATAATTGCATAAAATGTATTTGTATTTTAATGCTATTAGCATTCATATACGCCATCAATATCTGTAACATTGTATGCTCAGATATCATCTCATACTTCAAATTCTACTGTGTAATTAAGAGAAAAAAACAACTAGTACCACTTATTTGAGTCTTTAATAAGCCCATCACAACATTTGTAGAAAATATAATGTTCTGCCCATCCAAGAGATCAATCATTCAGTGCATCTCACCATCGAGACAATCGCTTCACCAGGTTAGAATCAGACTATTTGGTCACTACTAGACATAGTATTTCATAGAAGGAACCCCATTGGCCATCCAGCTCAAGGATTATCTGTCCTTCAATATTTGCAACAATTTTCCTCTTTTCCCTCACCTTCAGTCTTGCTCCTCTTATTGTCCAGGGTCCTCAGGGAAAGAGTTCTTATTGCTTATTTATTTTGTCAAAGACAGTTTTGGGTAATAACTACCCCTTGTAACTATTTTTCTAACCATTCACATGTAACTTCTCTTAGCAAAATATTTTCCGAAAATCCTATAGTTAACTCATTCCAACATATTAAAAATTATTAGTTTTTATTTAATATCTCATTCAGTGCCTACTTAAGAGAAAAATCATACAGTAATAAATATTTACATGTCTTACCAAGGGGCATTACATCTTCCATCTCTCAAGAAAACACCATCCCAATGTTCTATAACATTTCAAATAAACTGGGGTAAATTTTTTTCATATCTTCCTCCTTTTCCCAACTGGCCTCTTTAGGGCCAAAATGTTTCTGTTGAATCTTAATCTAGATTATAACTCCCTTTCGCAACTTTACTTCTCTCCGGTATAAGATACACAAAGGTTTGATTAGAAACTCTCTGTCTGGTTTGACCTATATGCCACATTAGATTAAAATTGTTAATTTGACATTATGCACATCCTTAAATGAGAAAGAAGAAAAAAAAATATGTTGACACAACTTATTCATCGGTACCTGAATACATTTCCAGTCAATAATGTGTCTAGGGTCATATATATATTTCTTAAGCAAAGAAACATGGAATACATTGTGAACATAGGAAGTGCAACTGATAAGCTATTGGTCCCACTTAGGCAAGGATCTGGAAGGGCCCACAGAATCGAGGGATGAGTTTAGCTCAACTTCCCCATTGCAAGGTACTCTTCTTGGGCTTAACATGAACATAAACACAGTCCCCAACCTGGAACTCTCGATAACTACACTTTTTATCCACATAAGTCTTTTGCCTGTCTTGGGTTGCTTTCAAATTCCATCTTATCTTTTTAACAATGCTCTCCATTTCTTGTAACATCTTAGGTCCTATCAGTAGTTTATCTTCTGGTCCCCACCAATTAACAGTTGTTTTGAATATTATGCTTCAATATAATACTTCAAAGGGGCTCCTTTTAAGTGATTCTTAATAGCTATTGTTGTAATAAAATTCCACAAGATGGAGGTAGTCTACCCACTTGCTAGGCCGCTACATAATGTACATTCATAACATATCTTCCAAGACTTGATTCACCCTCTTTGTTTGTCCATTCGTCTAGGGGTGATAGGTAGTGCTGAAATTTATTTGTGTCCCTAACCCTATAAATAAAGCCTTCTAGAATGCAGAGGTGAATTTCACATCTCTATCTAATATCACTATCTTAGGTACGTCATGTAATCGAAAGATTGCCTACATGAAAATATCAATAATCTGAATTGTTTTATAAGTGGATTTTACTAGTATAAAGTGTGTAATTTTACTCAACTTACAATTATAGAATCATTATGCCCTTTTTATTTAGGTAGGCCAGTGATAAAATATAGCATGATAACTTCCAAGTTCCACTCAAGTATGGGCAAAGGATGTAATAATCCAGTAGGAAGATGACGTTCCACCTTTATTTGTTGGAATTCAAGACATTTTTTAAAAATATGTCGCCACTTCCTTTTTCATACCTGGCCAAAATAAATACTTCTCTTTGTTTTTTTCTGTTGTAGCTGCTACCATAAAAATTGATATTCAAGATCACATGAGGCAAATTCTTTAATTATTTCCTTAAACTTAGTTTGTACTTCACTAAATGTAATGTCATATAAAAAATGCAAATTTCTACTTAAGGCATCCACTACCTGATTCTCCTTTCCCTTGAGATGCTAATGTCAAAGTCAAACTCACTTAAAAAGGCATCCCATCACACTTGTCTCAAGTTTAAAGTTTGTTTATTAAAATATTTAGTGAGTCTACTGTGATTTGTCATCAACATAGATATTTTCCCAAGAAATTAATATCACAACAACTTCAAGGCATGCACTACTACTGGCAATTCTAGATCATAAGATGAATAATTATGTTTATGTTCTTTAATCTTTCGGGACTCATAAGCCACCGCCCTTTCATCTTGCGTCAATACTTCTCCCGCTTTTTCTTTACATGTGTCCATGCAGACCACAAAGTCTCGTTCAGAGTCTACCACTCATAAGACAAGAGCGGTAGGGAGTAGGTGTTTCAGTTGGTCAAAATCGTTCTGGCATTCAACTATCCACTGAAACACCCTTTCCTTCTTTTGTAAAGAAGTAATGGGATAATCCAGTCTAGAAGATCCCTCAATAAAGCGACAATAGTATCCAACTAGTCCCTTGAAGGAACGAATATTAGCTACATTTCTAGGGACAGGCCACTCCATTATCATTTTAATTTTTTCGAGATCAATTGCTATCCCTTCTTCAGTAATAATATGTCCTAAAAATTCAATTTCAGTTTTGAAGAAGTCTCATTTTCTATACTTAACATATAGCTGGTGATCTCACAAGGTTTGCAACATGATCTGCAAATGTTTCTTATGTTATTCCATATTTTTAGAGTACACTAGGATGTCATCAATAAAGATTAAGACATTTTTTTCTAAATATGGATGGAAAATACTATTCATGAAACACATAAATATGGCGGGAGTGTTTATAAGTCCAAATTGTAATACAATGAACTCATAGTGCCTGTAATAGGTTCTAAAGGTAGTTTTGCATATGTCCTCTTCCTTGATTCAGATATGGTGGTATCAAGAACGTAAGTCAATCTTTGAAAACATGGTAGCTCCCTTCACTTGATCAAATAGGTCCTCTATTCTGGGTAACGAATATTTATTTTTGACATTCAATTTGTTTAATTAACGCTAGTCAATATAGAGCCTTAGGGTTCCATCCTTCTTCTTCACAAAGAGTACAGGGGCTCCGCAATGTGATACACTTGGGCATATATATTTTTTATCTAGCAATTCTTGAAGCTACATTTTTAGTTCTGTGAATTCTAGAATATTCATGTGGTAAGTGGCTCAGGGTACTGGAGCAACTCCAAGCATTAATTCTATGGTAAAATCAATATCCTATTTTGGAGGTAATCCAGGAATTTCTTCTGGAAAGACATCTTGAAATTCCTGTACTATGGGTATATTCTCCATCATTACAATTTTCTCCTTTGAATTAGTATATCCCACTTGTACTGCATAAATTTGACACCCCTTCCTAAGACATTTCCCTAATTGAGTGGTAGTGATGGGTCCCAACTTTATGGGTCTTTGAACTCCCCGAATCTCTTGTCGAATTCCCTCATTATTAAGATAACTAATGGTTTTAGACATACAATTAACAAGAGACCAATGAATTTCAAGCCAGTCCATTTCAATAAAAATGTCGAAAGATATTAGAATTTTCTATGATTGATATTTCAGCAATCATAATAGGGTAGCTATCAATTTTAACGAATAACTTTCTTCTTACTTCGGTAGTCAACTGTACCAACCATGGAATTTTAAATTTGACCACTTGAAAATGATAATCTTCAACTATTTTGGGGCTTATATAGCTTAAACTGCTCCAAGGTCAATTAATATTGATAGATCATGATTAAATATCTTACTTTCCAATTCCACCATGGTCAGTTGGTATTCTGCTTGACAATCCTCCAAGGATACATTGATATTGGGTAGATTCTTGCTACCTCTCTGACTGTGGATGCTTCTTGGATTTGTGCAATTTACTCAAGCCTCTTTCGGTAAGGGAATTTTTTTATATAATGAGGTTCCACGCATCCTTGGCATTGTAATGGGGGTCAAGAAGACATGTCTGCCTAAGATTTTCTCACAGTCTCAATATTCTTTAATTCACCTAGCACCTTATT
>Ga0115851_100407_pt1 | contig 18713 bp, 16 predicted proteins | sample InSIn2gowninarea_FD_83865 | JGI IMG/M metagenome (GOLD analysis project Ga0115851, IMG submission 83865)
ATTGGTTCTTCACCAACCAAGGGGAAATTTTAAACCATGTGAAAATGCCTACTCATTCCCCTGCCATATTTCTGATATTTCATATTTCCGATATTTTATTTGTGTGTGGATTTAAGCTAGTGTAATGTAACTTCTACATATTTGACAAATTAAATGTAAAAAATTACGAGATTGAAGTTATACAATTAACATATGCACAATAAGATACAATATGCATGAGTTATAAGTAATATGATATTTACATGTTATATCAAGAAAAACTTACTCTCATCTCATTAACTCTTATCTTATAGTTGGTGATGGATATAGCATTTAAAATCATGAGCCATCCTTGTCATATCTTATATTTAATGATGGATATAGCTTTTAAAAGCATCAACCTTTTTGTTATTTTATGTACGCTTAGTTAAATGGAAGTGCACATAATTTTATTTAATATTATCTTCTACAACTGGAAATAAAATGATGTGGGGGTGGCATTTCTAGTGATTTCCAAACTTGTTTGAATTACCTAAATTTAGCCTATTTAAAAGAAATAGGGGTGGCCTTTCTAGAGATTTTCAAACATCTTTTAATTACCTAAATTTAGCCTATTTAAAGTAACTAGTTGCACTGACCATCTTATCTTTAAGTCAGTAACTTTGCTTGAGGGCATCTTCATGACATCCATCATCTCTAAAAATTATGAAATATTAGTAGTATGTTGCACTAAATAGACAATGTTGGCATAGAATATTTTATTGTGTTTTTTACTTCGTGGCACAAATTTATTGTTTTTTTAAGATTCTTGGTTTCAATTTCCATGCTAAGATTGGATTCATCATGCCTGCTAAGATTTTTGGTTGTGCGCACATCATATTGCTCACTTCTAATTGTATCAAAAACATAGAGTATGCACAATGACATGTACTGACATGTGGGTGTCTATGTTACTTAATGATATGCTTGATTTTTTAACCCATTCCAATCATACCATAATGAAATTAAGAGAGATAAGGACACAAGAAGGAATTTCAATAAATGAAATTAGAGGCTTTTGAATGCAACTCAAATTGTACCTGAATGTAATGATAAGTATTTGCAGCTACCTAGTCACCAATGAGAATTGAATCACACTGTGAAAAATTCCTTGCATTATGAGAATTTTAATGCACCTGCACTAATTCTATACAGTATTTCCTTGACTTTCCTATAGATATAATTTTAGAAACAATCCTAATCCTGCAATTATTCCCTATATGGATCATCTTTGTCCCCCCTATTGATAGTTAGTTTTCAAGGCAACAGAATAGAACTCTTCAATTCCATCATCGTCTTTCAAAACAATGCTTGAGTATTTCGAGGTGATTTTTGAACCAGTTTCTATTAAGGTCCATGAAATCCTTGATTTGTTTCCATCGAAAAAACCTGTTTTCGTAATAAAATTATAAATCCCACATCTACATTCCTAATCCCCGACATAGCAATTCTTTACAATGGAATACTTTATTGTTTCTCCCTCGGTGCAATATAGATCCACTACTATGGCATGGAGATGATTGGTATCATAAAATGATGTAGTGCATCCTTCAATATATGTCACAGAGCTCCTCTCACCTCACAGAAATCTTCTCATCTACAACCATAAGTCCTCTCAAACTGCTTGGTTTCCATCTCATTCATCCTAAAATAAGTGGATATTTCGATGGGTGACAAAGTGTGCTTGGGGATTTATTAGAAGGATCTATCACTAAAAAAAAGAAAAATGCAGCATAGCAATTATCATCAGGAGGAATAAACCCACCAAGCTACTTCCTAACTAGATCAAGATACTCTCGAATTACCTCTTATAACGAACAAAAGATAACCTCAACTGCTTATAGAGTCTACCTATGCATGGTAGCAATGAAAACACTGTCAAAAACAACATCTACAACAATGTTGGTCAATCTCTTCTTCTAGTCAAGGGCATGTCCAACTTTTGAAAAATATCAAACAGGGCAGAGTCCAGCTCATCTAGGCTCCTCTTCTTCTTCTACTCTCTCTGTTTAGGTTCAAAATAATAGCAAAGGTATTGGAAATTGATGGGTGGGTAAAAGTTATCATACCATTTGGGTTCTTCCATTTTTAATCATTGTCTATAAACATTGAGTCTAAATTGCAAAATCCATTCAGGTTCCTTCTTTTTAGGTGAAATTATCCTAGGCATTGGAGAGTTGTAAGATTTAATGGATCTAAGTATATTCACCTTAAAATATAGTAAAATGGTTTAAAATTGTAGGTATTGAGATCAAAATATAAGGATGAAATAGAAAATATTTTATGTTCATGATTAGAGAAAAAATTAATTTCATGTAAAAAAGTTTGAGGAAGGTCTAGCATTTGCATCCTACTAGAAAATTTGCTTGCATCACTCGAACCCTTTGAATTTGGGCATGGTAGAGTCCATTACACAAACAGTCAACTAGTAAAAAAAAAAGGTGAAAATAAAAAATAAAATTTCATGCATTCTAACCCTAGAAAAGTTAGGGAGGAGCGAACTGATCTGTATAGTAAGGACATGCAAAATGCTTACTTGTCCATTGTCTTTTGATGAATTGTTGGCCACAATCAAGATATGCATTATCATAATCATGAACCCTTTGTAGAATAAGGACATGAAAAATGCTTACCAGTGCATTTTCTTTTGATGAATTGTTGGCCGCAATCATGATTTGCAATTTCATGATCATCAAGCCCACAACTCTAGATGAAATTTAGGCTTTGGTCATATAAACCCTTGAAATTGTTTACCCATAAGAAAAATGATCTTTAGTAAAAAGGAAGAACTCTTCAGAGTCCAAATTCATACCCATGTACAAATGGCCAAAATCTCCACACCCAATGACCTTGCCCTTCCTCCATCTAATCATTGATGCTCTCCTAAGGTGTTTCCCATGCAAACTCCATCTAGGGTTTTAATCCCATGAAATCCATAGATCACGTTCATGGTCTTCCTTTCCACGCAGATGTCAACAAGGTAGAGAAAAATGTAGTGCTAGAGTGTGATGTTGTAATCTGTGGATATTTTATTTGAATCAAGCGCTAAACTGGAAATGAAGAAGAAAAGAAATATTTATAATGGAAAAAATAAAAGAAATATTTATAATATAAAATAAAATATATAAATTTCAATTGGGTTAAATGATTTATTTTTAATAATAATATGTTATTTTTACACTAAATTAAAAATAAGAAGAAGAAGTTAAAAATGATATTGGGATGAGTGTAAAAATTTAAATATGGTCTCAATTAATAATAAAAGTTAAATTAATAAATACAATAAAATTCAATTTGTTATATTTTGATTTTGTTATTAACTTGTGAATAGGATTTTTTACAATATCATGGGCCAATACCATGGCTTATCAATACCACAAGTCCCAAAACCATAAGTTATTTCACAATCAAAATATTTTATAACAATATGACAAGATTCTTAACCGTGGATATTCACCCCCACATTATGGTAGATATTATTAACTTGTAAAAAATAGTCTTTGTTACAATACCATGGGTCAATACCATGGATTATCAATACCACATGCCCAAAAAACATAAATTATTTCACAATCAAAATATTTTATAACAATATGACAAGATTGTTAACCATGGATATTCACCCTCACTTTACCATGGATATTAATTTGTAAATAGGCTTTGTTACAATACCATGGGAAAATACCATGGCTTATCAATACCACAAGCCAAAAAACCATAACTTATTTCAGAGTGAAATACTTTATTTTAATTTAATTTTACAACATTTTTTTAATTGAATCTAAAGGGAAAATGTTACAATTTGAGATATATATAAACCCTCTATCCGCACAATTACCAAAAATATTCCCATAGAAATTAAATTAGGGTTTTAATAAAATTAAGCTAAGATGGATATATGCTGGTTCTTTATATATATATATATATTATAATAGATTAAATATAGTGCATGATTTTTTAAAATAAATTCATTATTTTATTTTCTTTGACATGATTGATCCAAAATATAGGTTTAATATTTTACAACCAAATAAGTTTTTGTAATTAAGATAATTTCTTAAACACAATACAATGTGATCGAATTTAAGAGAGAGTTGGGGAGGGGGCAAAGAGAGGGAGGGAGATAGTGAAAAATTTAGAGGGCAGGGAAAGAGGGAAAGAGAGTGTGATGGGGGGGAGAGAGAGTGATGTGGGAGAGAGGGAGCAAATGCAAGAGAGAGAGAGAGAGAGAGAGAGAGAGAGAGAGTTGGAGTAGGAGAGAGAGGGAGGAAAGAACAAATACATAAAGATATAGAGGTGGAGAGAGAGAGGAGTGAGAAGGGAAAGATGGATAGAGAGTGAGGGGGAGAGAAGAGGAGGGGAGAGAAATAAGAGGAGAGGATAGAGATAAGGAGAGAACGGGAAGGGAGAGAGATGGAGTCATAGAGATGGAGAAGGACAAGGAGGGCGGGAGATAATGATATACTTGGATGGAAGAGAGAGGGGGGGAGTGATTTTGGGGGGAGAGATAGCAGGAGGTGGCAGATAAGGAATAGAGAGGAAGGAAGATATAGATGAGGAGAGAGAGATGGAATTGGAGGGGGGAAGTAGAGGGAGGGAACAAGAAAAACATAGAGGGAGAAAGGTGGAGAGAGAGGGGGTGACAAGGGAGTCATGGAGAGGGAGTGAGGGAGAAAGGAGAGTGATAATGAATAGAGAGAAGGATATAGATAGAGAGGGAGAGAAGGGGAAGTGATAGACAGATAGAGAGGGGGAAGAGAGGGAGAGAGAGAGTGTATGTTTGGGGGGTGAGATAGAGAGAGGGAATAACAAAGAGAAACAAATACAAATATAGATATTATATAGCATTATTAACCAACCTAGATCCATATTAACCCTATAACTATCAAGTGCTGAGAGGGATCCAATCTCTCGAGGCGAAAACATTTCCTCAAGTTTTGCACTAGAAAAAAAAGTTTGTAGCTCGAGAGATTGAATCTATCTCGATGCTTGATAGATCTGGGGTTAAGATGGATCTAGGTTGGTTAAAATGAAATTAAAGTAGTTTTTATTTGATATTATAGTCTTAAAAAATAAAATTTCTGTTCAAATTAATTTCAAATTGGAACTAGATCCAATTAGATTCAATGAATAGTTTTTTTAAAAGTACATAAAATATTTTTTTATTAAAAAATCAATTACAAGTTATTAGAGATAAATAATTCAAAGTTGGCTCACCTATATACCATGTGAGCATGAAGAAGTGTTTAAGGAAGGATAACCTTTCAACCAATCTTTAACAACCTTTCAATCCCCTATCACTTGTAGGTTTAGATTTCTTGACACAATTAATATGAATAACATAAAAAACTAATTCATATTATTGTAGTACTTGATATGTAGTTGTATTTTTGTTGTTATACTAAACTATTCATTCATGTTAGTCATTTTTAGTTATATTACTTATTATCTAGTCACATATTTTAACCCACGGCTAAATTAGTGATTTATGTTAGTCATTTTTAGTTTGGTCACTTAAGATTACTCATTTTTTGGTAGTATTTCACTTGGAAAAGTTGTGGTGACTAACTTTTTTGGTCACCTAGTCACTAATTTCTTATTTTCTACTAGTGATTTGAAATTGTTGCAATCGTGAATCTTCTTGTAGGAACAAAGATTCATCCATGTTACTTGAAAAATCATTACCATATAATTAATAAAAACAAATCATTAGGGCCATGGTTGTCCAAGTACTTGATTAATGGGTAGAGGATCAATAAGAGGAATATCAAAATTTAAGGATGGTTGATTGATAATATCATATGAATCACCATAGGGGAGAGATGTGAAAAAAATCAATTCTTCATCAACAAATTGATCCTCTGATATATTGATTGGTTCAGGTCCAAAACAAGGAACATCAAAAGGAGGGGGACATGGAACAAAAGGCATATCTGGTTCTTCCTTAGGATGTTAAAATAATTAATCAACTTCAAAATATTTCCTTGAAATACTCACTAAGAATTGAAATGTTTCATCCAAGAATTTCCAGTCCACATCCTCATCTAGAAATTCATAGAAAATATGAAGGAATTTATCATAAAATTGTTCAAGAGATTCATTGTATTCCATTATGAATTGATCAATTTCATTAAGAACATCTTGATATTCATATTTGTTGAAAACATGATGAACCTCATTAACCAAATGCTTAAAAGATGAGATAGAAGTAGTGGGTAAATAATAACACCATTACTTGACATGCCCATGTACCGTAAGGGTAAACAACCATGAAAGGATTTATTTGGAATAATCACCACTTGAAAAACAAAAATGAACAAATTCATTTACATAATCAAGGAAAGTTGTCATACCCTTAAGATCAAATTTTAAATTTGACAAGTTGCGTAAAAATTCCATGGGGATTGAAAGATCTAAAGCTTAAGCAAAAAACCTTGGGATTATGATATGGGATGAAGCCATTAAAGGTAAGAAATCCAAACAGGCTTCACAAACTCAACTTTTCATTTGACCCTCCTTCTAGAGCCAAAACTATTGATGGTATTGGATGTCGCCAACATGTAAGGGGATATCCCTAATGTGAAGTCCCAATTAGACCTCACACCATTTCTTGTAAGAGTCCCGTCTAGATATACGGTCTAGCCACCATTGGAAATATTTCAGGGATATTCCTTGGTTAAAAACACACATCTTTCTGATACACCCAATGTAAGGTGCATGAGGGAACTTCCACAGTTGGTAAGGGGGACCTGACAACGAATAAAAATGCTTATTGATTACCTATAGACTAGTCCACACAATAAACAACAATCATGAAATCTAACAACAATTATTCAAAAATAACCATATGTAAGCAATGAATTATTTCATTAAACTTTGTACATAATTAAAGGAAGATATACTGCAAACATAAAAATAATAGTCCTACAATATTTATGATACATGTGTGAACAAGTTTTGTCTCATAGAGCTTCTGATTAAGAATGAAAGATCTTAAATACACTGTTACATATATGAAACACTATATATGATAGTGGAAGATGAAGCCACAACTTGATTCTCCAAATAATTATCTATCTCTAATCCACTACAAGAGAAGCCAAGTAAAGACTCCAAGAATCCAAGCCCTTAGCTTGAGTTATGAGGAGCTTCTTATAACAAATAATAATGACCTTAGAGCTTCCTCATGACTCTTCAAATCCTCTTAATTTTCATATTATATACATGACTTATTGCATTCCATATTTGGGTATTCACATTCCATATGTATCTCTTTAACTTCATTACATATAATTTATTACAAAAGAAAAATTACATATGAGATGGTGACTATACAAGGCAAAATTGATAATGGGAAAAAGTCTCATTAAATTGATAATTCATTAGATTCCTCATGGAGCTCATTTGCAATGTATGTTTTCCATGCTATGAATTACATTTACATGGATTTTACCCAAACTAGAATGTCCCCTACATAAAACATCTTCACCTTTAGTGCCTCCATCAATATAGTCATTGATCTTGATTGTACATTATTCCATACCTATGAAAGTTTCATATGAGCTTTGATTGTTGTGATGGTGTATTGTAGAATAATGTGTTTGGTGACCTCCAAGACTTCCTATTCTATTTCTTTTGTGATCTATTCAATGTATTTCCTGATCTCATCGAGGATGATTTTCTGCCTCTGATTAATTCAAGTGTTCGTATTGAAGGCATCCCATGTTTTTATGCTAAAGTCTCTAAACCATTGTGTAGTCAATTATAAGGAACAATAGTAGTTTCGACTGTTGCCCAAGATGCTTATATTTCTAATGGTGAGTCTCAATTGAACTTTGTTTATCTTTGCAGCAATCCTATCTTTTCTTTCCAAATATTGCAGAGCATCAAGTTACTTGAGAGCCCATTCCCAAAGATGGTTAACTACTTTTTTTTCCACTTTCAAGAGTTTCACCACATCTTGTGCTTTCTTCTGAATTCCAATGAGAGAGACACCACTTGTTGCAAAGTATCATTCTACATATAACTGTGCCATGGTGTCCTCCATTAGCCCCATTTCCTCCTACATGGCTAATTATCATTATGCAGTGTTGAAGCTTTGTGAAGATAACTATTGATTCTCTGCCACAAGATGTTTTGCATGTTGCTTCCCTAAAGCAAGTTCTCTCCTTAATTTAGCATTCTCATACAACATATATTCAAAGTTGTCCTGTGTTGTTGTAGCAAAATAAACATTTACCACCATGAATTCCCTCAGGTTCCTTCTGGGATTGGAATTTATCACCTTTTCTGTAGAAACCAAGACTAGATTATAAGAATAATTTGGGTAGTATCTATGCCCCTATTGCACTATCCTCTTCTTAAGATAATCAAACATGACACTGCATATGTCCATGAATTTTTCTATAGATGAAGGTGTGATTCCTCTTTCTCCAAATGGAAGATGACCACCTATGAGAGGAGGTTCTTAAGGAGAGCCTAGTTCATCATCCATGGAATATATGGTATCGTCTTCCTCCAACTCTTCTTTTATCTCCTAAGTCAACTATTCTTCTTAGAGTCTTTGTTTTGTTTATTCCTCCTAGGAATTCCTTTGTTTTTCCTCTTCTATTCTTCTCCTTTCTTCTTGTTATTTCCATTTCTTCTAAAGAAACATGTCTTTCTTCCTCTTCTCCTCTTCTTCTTCTTCTCTCCTCTCTATTTCCACTTGAATAGAGCTTATGTTCAAAGGATAAACTTTCCATTTATTGTTGCTTTCAGGTTTCAAATCATACCTAATCCTCTTCCTAGGAGATACATTCTTTGCTTTAGGGGTTATTTGTTCTACCTTATGCACCTACATATCTAGAGCTAGTGGATCTTGGGGTGAACTAGTCTCCATCCATGGATGTTCCTTTCTAACGAAATTGTACAAGTTCATCACCTTCTCATCTTCTATTATAGACATTGATGAATAACCCCAATTAAAACTGATCCTTTCACAATGCTACCAACACACTCCCTTGGGATCATATCCATGAAAGTCATGAGTTATGAGGTGCAAGCAATCCAGCTCTTGTTTTTATGTCGCTACCACCTTGTGGCTCTTTAGCTCATGTAATATGATCCTCAAAGGAAAGGTGGGCCAAGGGGATTTATTCCTCCTTTGAAGAACTCCTCACAATCGCTTTTCCAACTAATTTTATAGTTCTTGCATGACCACCATATTGGTCACATCACAGTATGGTATGAGTGGATATATGACAACCAAAGCATATGATGTATGGACCCTTAGGCACTGCAAACAAGTACGCAGTATCTCATAGTAACTCCTTCACCTGATTGGTCATGCAAGGAAGATCGATCTTGAATATCATATGTAAAATAATTTCAAAGAAGTGCTTAACTAATTTGTCATATGTCCCTCTGAAGATTTATTTTGATAACACTCTACAGCGGAAGTAAACCAGAAACTTATCCTGAATGGTCTAGTTCGAGTACATTGCTCGAAAAGCATACTTTGCACAGATTCCATCTAGTAGAAATAAAAAAATATAGAATTGTGGTGCTTGGTTCACCCTCAAAGATGATTTTACCTACCCCGCATAGCCCTGCAACTCATTTATGAATTGTTTGATGACCTACAAGGAGAAATTTACTTCACCAACTTGGATATTCATTCAAGATATCATAAAATTAGAACTAAAGTAGAAGACATTCTAAATATGACATTTAAAACTCATGAAGGTCATTTTGAATTTTTGGTCATGCCTTTTGGCCATACTAATGCACAATACACATTTAAAGGTTTGATGAATTCCATTTTCAAATCCTTCCTTAGAAAATTTGTCTTAGAATTTTTCGATAATATACTCATCTATAACAAATGATGGAAAGACCATGTTCAACATGTTGACAGGGTCCTCAAAATGTTAGGGGAGAAACAATTGTATGTAAAACTCTCGAAATGTTTCTTTGGGGTTCAATAAGTGGAAAATTTGGGTGATATTGTATCCCGTTATGGTGTTAAGGAAGACCGTAACAAAATTAAATCCATCAAGGAATGGAAAATTCACAAAAACATAAAGCATCTTCAAGGATTTCTTAGGTTGATAGGGTATTGTTGCAAGTTTGTTAATAATTTTATGAAGATAGCAGCACCTCTAACAACATTACTGAAGAAAGATGCATTTTCTTGGAATCCAAAAGAAACTAAGACCTTTCAACATATTAAAGAGGTAATGTATCAAGCTTTGGTATTAACTACACTAGACTTCACAAAAACCTTTATTGTGGAATGTGATTCATCAGGAAACAAGATTGGTGTTATTTTAATGCAAGAAGGAGGAGCCATTACTTTTGAAAATTGTCAAATAAAGGGAAAGTATTTACAAAATTCCATTTATAAGAATGAAATATTGGAAACCCAACACGCACTAAATAAATGTGCCCTTACATAATAGGAAGACACTTCAAAGTAAAAACAGATCATAATAGTCTTAAACACTTCTTGGAATGAATATTATCTTTATAAGAGCAAAAAAAATGGGCCTGAAAGATATTGAAAATATGACTTTGAAATCATCTACAAAAAAGGGAAGGAAAATGTTGTTACAAATTCACTCTCAAGAAGGGATGGGGATGTGTAAGCGTTGCTCTATGCCATTTCTATTGTCCAACCTAATTGGATAACTGAAGAAAAGGAGGAACAGAAGAATGATGAAGAGTTGTGCACACTCACTCAAAAACTCCAATGATATCTTAGTACATCTGATACATTTATCTAGAAAAATGATTCATTATGGTACAAAGATCTTTCATATCTATGTAAGAACTCCCAACTCAAACAAAATATTCTTCTGGAATTGCACATCTCTCCTTTAGTAGGGAAATCATGATTTTAAAATAATTACCATAGGTTTGAAAAAGAGTTTTTCTGGGATGGCCTTAAATCCGATATTTTTTTTTTGTAAGCTGCGGTGGTACTCTTTCTATTACTATAGATTAAACAAAAAACAGTACATAATAAAGGTTTTTACTCACCCTTACAGGGAAACCGAGAATTTACGCCATCTATAGTTCTTAGAGGCCAACCAAAAATAGAAAGACCGGAGTCTGATTACCCTTGCCAAATGTACTACACAATCTTGTAAATTTCTACTGTTCTGCATATAACATTTTTCCACATCTACTATATTAAGAAAACTATAATTATCTATACTATGCATAATCCTCAAAAATGGGTCATACATATCTTTCTTCAAACATTTTCAGCCGCTGGTCGCAGGTTTGTCTCCCGGTTATCACCATGTTGTCTCTCCTTTAGCAACTGCTGGATTTCCTCAAGTTTCTTCTCCTGCATTTCCAAAGTGATTTGAATAATCCTTAATTCCCTTCTCAAGTTGGGGACACCTTGGGCCATTTCTGCCATTTCTGTTGCAACTTGCTCCAAGGCCTTTGCGATAGCCTTTTCATTATCCAATATATATGAAGAGATTGCTTGAACAAGGTCATTCGACCTCTAGTATTGCCTGGGTCATGCAGTAAAAATTCCCAGTCTTCCATCTCTGAATCAGATTGGGCCTGTAGAGATTCCTCTTCCATGTTCTGTATAATTCTCCTAATCTTTGGATTGGTGTTCTGTTGATAAGCCCTCTCAGCTTGATGAATTATTTTCTCCAGCGACCTTCTTGTTTTTTTGCCAGGTCTCCCCCTCTGTCCCTGACTTCCATTTCTTTCTCTTCTGCTTCTGCTCAGTCCCCTGCCTCTTTTGCTGCCCGCTCTCAATCTGCTTCCCGCTCCCCTGCCTCCTCACTTTCTTCCGTGTCTCATTCCCCTTTCCTCTTGCTATTCCTCGCTGGTTTGCTGGGTGTCCCAGCCTTCTGCAATTCCATCATACTTCTTGCTCTGCCCACCTAACCCGCATCTGTCTTCGTCTTCCTCCGAGTCGTTGTATATTTCATAAATCTCCTCCGATGCTTCCTCCTTCGCTACCGCCTTGCCTTTCCTGTCCCTTTCTTTACCTTCTGCTGCTATCATTTCCTCAGCTGCTCTCGATCTTGTCCTGGTTTCCATAATTCTCCGAATGGCTTTGCGACTCAGCTTCTGCCGTGGGTTAGAAACTTTCCTGAATCGGGGTTCCACCTTCGCACACTATTTTGTTAGCAGAACACCTCGACGTCTTTCTTGATTTATCAGCATTCTAATACCCTCTCCACCCTTGTTCCATCTTGCTATCACCGCACTGTTCTGTCGCCACCTGTTTTCCTGCCTTCTGCCTTTCCTATCAATCATTTTCTTGGCATCATTTCCGTTTCTGAGTTCTGACATGCCGATTCTCCAAACTCTTCGGTCGTTTGGTTCGATTATGTTGCAATGGGAAGGATTTTGCTTACCTATCAACGCACACTTCCGATGTACTATGCCCTGCAGCCTCATTATATCCCTCCTCTGCCTTGACTGACACTCATTTATTGCCTGGGATCTCCGATCCCTCTTACCTGTCCATCGCACGATTGCTTTTATTTTCGTATGTGGCCTGTTCATGATCATCATTAATTATACCGGCCAAACCTACCCACTCGCTGTTGAACCGCATCATTGACCATTGATTATCCACTTTGTTATTTCAGGCTCTGCATCCCCAATTCGCAAGGAGATCAGCCGCGCGATTCCCATTCCTTCTTACATGATTGAAACTTTTATAATCCATCCTTTTTATCAGCTCCGCTATTTCTTGGACTATTCTTGCAGTTCTCCAGCTGTTGGTAATTCGTTCCCAGCTCTTTCCATTGTTGAGTTTCTTCATAATTTCGATTACAATTTGTGAATCCCCTTCTATTTCCAGATTTTTATATCCATTTCTGATTGAAATTCGTAAACCTTGGTGAATCGCCCAGAGCTCAGCCTCATTGTTTGTCATCTCCCCTCCCCACTCGGCATAAATCTATCTTATAGTCTTCTAACTATCACGGAAGATACCTCCGAATCCAGCATTGCCTGGGTTCCCCTTCGATGCTCCATCGAAGCTCAATTTAATGAAATTTTCTCTGGGATAGGTAAATTTATCTGAATTTTGGGTTCTCATGCTTTGCCTGTTAATCTTTTTGTATTGGGCCATTTCATAATTTAAATTTAACATTTTTAGGATTGACGCCTCTGTCTGATCCACTTTCCAGTCGTCTGCTTCCCATTCCTCTGCCAAGATTTTTTCTCTCGTTAAATTGACTACTCTTTTCCAAATTACTTCTATATTCTTGGTTTTGTCTTGAAATATTCTACGGTTCCTTTATTTCCAGACCAGCCACATCACGAATCCTGTAATAAGACCCCATGCTCTTTGAACCACTCTGTTTTGAAATTTCTCCTTATGCCATTGAAAAATTATTTCGTTTATATCTCTAGGAATCCCCTCATGTTTACAGAATAATTTTCTCATTTCACTCCAGAGCTTCCTAATGAAAGCACATTTGATTAGGAGATGGTCCTGTGTTTCATCTTCAGTATTGCATAGATAGCATCTTGATGGCCCGCTATATCCTTTCTTTAGGATTTTATCCCAGGTGAGGATTTTGTTCTTAGCTACAAGCCATATGAATAGGGAAATTTTCGGCCACCAATTGCTTCTCCAGATAACTTTCCAGTCCTGGTTCTCCTTGTTTATACTCTGTGAGCCTGCCAAATAATATGCTTCTTTGATAGTAAACGCTCCTTTCATAGAGTTCCCCCATCTAAGAATGTCCCTTCCTGTCCTAGCTTTTATTTTTCTAGATTCCAGCTCTTTCATAAGTATTTCTTGTTGCTCATGGTTTATCTCAATATCCCATTCATTTGGTCTTATCCACTTTCTCCAAATGCCATCCAGTTCATTTTCTTTCCAGTAATCCTTAACATATTTACGGTTGTCCCCTATTCTTTCCTGTATGTGTTGGATGTTTTGGATTTCATTTATTTTTCCTCTTTGTTGCCATTTTTCATCCCAGAATTTAGCTTCTTCTCCCCCTCTTATTTCCCAGAACGCGTGCCTTTCTACTATGTCTCTGTTTAGTTGAGCAAGATCCCAGATTTCTGAACCCTTTGGAGTTTCTTTCAACCTGTAAATATCCACCGTTGTATTTGGCATATGATACTTATGTCTCCATATTGTTTTCCACAGATCATTTCCTCCTCTTAGCCACCGCCACCAGAGTTTAGCTCCAAGCACTTTATTGAGTTTTTCTGGATCGCGCAGGCCCAGTCCTCCTTCGTCCTTTCGTTTAGTCAGATGTTTCCATGATACTAAGGCCCATTTCTTCTGTTGATTCATACCTCCCCAGATAAACTTCCTCATAATCTCTCTGATCTTGGAACAAACTCCTAAAGGGGTGGCCATAATCGATAATGGATATATGGGGATTGCTTGCAATACTGATTTCACTAAAACCACCCTTCCCGCAATGTTTAAAGATCTGAAAGCCCAATTAGCCATTCTGTTTTTTAATTTTTCCACAACTCCTTGCCAATTTTTCAATTTTTTGGAGGTGAAGTCCAATAAATTCCCCAAATATTTCGTAGGGAGCTTTCCTTGTTTGAAACCCAGCAACCTTATCAGATGGATTTTGATTGAATCTATTGTATTAAATATAAATACACATGATTTTTCTTTGTTTATTTCCAAGCCATAGGCTTCCGCAAATATATCCAAGATCTTCTTCAGGTGTCTCACTTCTTTTACAGTTGGTTCGCCAAATAGCATGATATCATCTATGAATTGCTGATGTGTAATCGGCAATTCGTTGCCCCAGAGTCTTAACCCTTTGATTTTTTTTCCTGTTCGTTCTTTTTTAATATATCTACCCAGGCCCTCTGCTGCCAATATAAATAGAAACAGAGATAAAGGATCCCCTTGTCTAATTCCCCTGGTGGCATTGAAAGTTTTTTAGGGAGTTTCATTTACTAATATAGAGAAATTCGGGGTAGTTATAAGACTGTGAATCCATTTTATCCATCTCTTGCTGAAACCAAAACTTTCCAGGACTTTTTCCAAGTATTGCCAGTTCATCCTGTCATACGCTTTTGATAAATCTAATTTAATCATCATTCCTTTTTGCTTCTTTGATTTTAGCGAGTGAATTACCTCTTGTGAAACCACTAGTCCATCTAGAATTTGTCTACCTTCGACAAAACCAGTTTGTTCAGGAGATATTAACTTATTTAGCAGAGGTTTCAATCTTTTGGCAATCAAGGTTGCTATTATTTTATAAATGACGTTACATAGGGCAATGGGTCTAAAACCCTTGGCATCTTCTGATTTATCATTCTTTGGAATCAAGGTAAAGAAAGTAGAGTTAATGGCTGGCCATACCTTTTGGTTCATTCGAGATTCTTCTATCAGATCTAAGATCTCTTTTCCCAGAAAGTGCCATCCCGCTTGGTAAAATTCTACCGTGAAGCCATCCGGTCCTGGAGCTGTACCCTTCTTCATAGACATTACCACTTCTTCTGCCTCTTCAACATTAGCAGCTCGCATCAGGGCTCTATTTTGATCTTCTGTTACTATCCGTGGAATGGCTGTGCATACTTCCTTTATTGCTTCAGATCTATCCACCTGTGGTTCAGTCAGGATATCTCTGTGATATTCCATCAGCACTTGTTCAATTCCTTCCTGTTCAATGATTCTTTCTCCATGCTCATTTTTGATAGATAGGCCTTAAATCCAATATTAAGAAGTTTGTAGCAGAATATTTATTTTGCCTACAAAATAAGGAGTATCCAATTAAGAAACTAGGCCTACTACGACCTTTAGTCATTCCAACTCAACATTGGGAGGAGGTATCTATGGATTTTATCATAGATTTACTCAAGTTCGAAGGAAAGAGTGTCATCATGGTAGTAGTTGATATAATTACCAAGTATGAACCCTTTTGTGCACTATCTCAGCCTTTTAAAGTCAATACAATTGTTATTGGATTTATGGAAATAGTTCAAAAGTTGCATGGAAACCAAAAGATTATTTTAAGTGATAGAGATCTTATTTTCACCTGAAATTTTTGGACATAATATTTTCTTGTCTCGATACTCAATTAGCTCATAACTCATCTTAGCATCCTTAATCTGATGGGAAAATTGAGACAGTCAACAAAGTTTTGGAAGGACATCTTTGTTGCTTTGTATCTAATCAATAAACACAATGAGTCATGGTTACCTCTGATAGAATGGTGGTACAACACTTCCTTCCATACCACAACAAAAATTACCCCATTTATAGCACTTTATGGATATCATCCACCATCCATCACGTCAACTTTAAGAGAAAATTCTAATGTTCAAGCAGTGTAAGATCACATCAAGAATCAACAACAAGTTCTCCAACTCTTAAAGTATAACTTTACTCTAACATAAAATTGAATAAAACTATAGGAAGATCAACACCGTAGTGAAAGAAGTTTTGATGTAGGTGATTGGGTATTTTTATGACCACAACCATACAAACAAATGTTTGTCAAGAAAGCTAAAAAGGATAGTAAATTATCACCCAAGTACTGTGGTCCTTACAAGGTGTTGCAAAATATTTGTACTACAACATACAAATTGGAGTTGCATGCATCTTCCTGAGTACACCTAATTTTCCATGTTTCATGCATAAAAAAGGTTATAGGTGACAAGCTCCCAATTCAAACAATATTGCCAAAACTTAATGAGGAGGAAAAAACGTATTGGAACTTGAAGCATTCAAGGAATCAAGAACTTGACAACTATGAAATTGATCAATCCTAGATTATCTCATTAAGTGGAAGAACTTACCAATTGAAGATTCCATACGGGAGGATGAGAATTTTATATAAAAGCATGTAGAACTATTCTAGCATTGAGGAGAACACTATTTTGAAGGATAGGGGCATGTTGGGTCCCTATAATACTAGTGCATCCCCCATATTTTTATGTCTACACCCCATGTATCCCCCATATTGTTATTGTTGTGCCCCATAGAATCCCACTATTGTTATTTTTGAGCCCTTACATTATTATTGTTATGTAGGCCTTGATTATATTGTGACCCATTAGTATATTATATATACAAAGGAGGTCTCGTCATTTTTATCATCTAAGAATTGTTCATTTATGTGAAGTAAAGGAGGTTTCCCTCTTGAAGAGGCTAATTTTCAAGTCATTGATCTATTTTTTCTTCTATTTTCTTATCTAGTTGCATAATAATAATAGAAAAAGAGAATCACAACAAGGAACCTTGTTGCCCCTTTCATCATCTATCATGTCACAATTACCTGTGCCATTGCAATCACCTCTAATGCTATAAGTGACTACATCACTAAGGATGCATCCTTTCTTCCTTAATCATTTCAAAGTTTCTTCCCTCTACAAAATCAAGGAGATTGAAGTTAACTTCTTTTCATTGAGAGGATTTTTTTTTAAGTTCTACCCCATTCATGGTTCTCTTGGTAGAAATCTCATTCTAAGAAAACTCAGGAATACAATCACATGCATCATGGATTAAATGAGAAACATAAACAATTATTTAGCAATGAAGTTGGTCTTGAATGTTGTTCTAAGACATTTTTGTTGTTCATATTGTTATTAGTTAGACTTGAGAGATGAAGAATAAAACTAAGACAAAGAGGATATGTTTTACCACAATCTCATTACCATTTGGAATAATAGGTTAAATATCTTTCCATCTAAGGCCTTCCTTGAAGAAATCTCACAATGATTTGATCATCACATTTTGTTAAACTCTCTCACAAGTCACATTGTCATAGGGATGCCTGAAGGTTGTTCAACAATTGATCTTGTTGCGAGGGAGAAATTATAGCTTGTACCATGACCAATAAACATAATTATTTGTTAGAGTTTTTTGAAATTACCCAACACAATGTTACGTAACATGTCCCCACTTGGATATTTTCACCTTAGTACCGTAGATTGTCTCATTAAGATTATGTTCTTAACCATAAATCAACACTTCGAGATTGCCAAAGTCCAATAACTCAAAACCAACATCTTCTAGCAATTCTTTCTGAATATCAACTTCCACATAAATTATGTCAATTGAAAATAAACCTCCACTAGGACTATCCTTGAACAAAATTTTCCAATGGTGTTTCTTGTATACTCAAGAGCCAAATCCATAAAAAAATGGAAAGAACCATTTAGAGGATAGTACCAAGATGGTGGGGATAAGCTCTAAAAACAATGTTTTTACCATCATAATCCCGAGCTTATCTAGAATTAGGACCATGTTGTGCAGGAAGTCCTTTCTGCAGAAGAAAACAATCCCTCTAGTCTTAGGAGAGGATCTAGCCAAAAATTAGACAAATATGTGCAAAATTTCCTAGCTTATACTAGAAAACATAGGAGAATAGATTACCTACCTCACTCTCATGCTAAGACCCATTGATGTCATCCTCCATCTTCTCACTTCCAAGTTCAATCCTCTCTATACTATTGTGGATGAATAGATGCAAGGAAGATCAAACAAAGACAAGAAAGGCATACATAACATAATTCATTCGAACATAAACTGTCTAATAGATAAAGGAGTATCACACTAAATGAGTAATGACTTACACACTTATGGAAAGAAAACACATAGTTTATTATTAATAGAAAGTAAGGGAAGCATCGGAGGAGATTTATGAAATATACAACGACTCGGAGGAAGACGAAGACAGATGCGGGTTAGGTGGGCAGAGCAAGAAGTATGATGGAATTGCAGAAGGCTG
>Ga0115851_100408_pt1 | contig 18702 bp, 19 predicted proteins | sample InSIn2gowninarea_FD_83865 | JGI IMG/M metagenome (GOLD analysis project Ga0115851, IMG submission 83865)
GTATGTAGTTCTTTTAATTGTATGTGGTTGTAGTTGTTTGGTTTGTGCTTGTGTGTGATTGGTTTTTGTTTTATTGTGGTGTGTTTGTTTTATAAGTGTTCTATAAGTTTTCTATATGTTGTGTGTTAGGTTAAATACATTTACTATATAGTGTATATGTATAGTGTATGTAGTTTGTGATTGTATAAGTGTTATCTCTAGTATATGTATGGAGGTTGTTACTATATAGTGTATATGTATATGTATATGTATATGTATATGTATAGTGTTTATGTTTATGTTTATGTATAAGGTTTACTATATAGTTGTTTTACTATATAGTTGTTTTACTATATAGTGTATATGTATAGTTCTTATGTATAGTGTGTATAGGGTTTTGTTTTATAGTTTTTCTTATTGTGTGGTTTTAGTTTTATTGTAGTGTGTGGTTTGTTATGACTATATATACATTATACATATAGAACACATATACATATACATATACATATACATATACATATTGTAGTGTTGTGTGTTTTTTTATTATGTGTAATGTTTTATTGTGTAGTGATTGTTAGTGTTGTGTTCTTGTGTAGTATGTATTCTATATAGTGTATAGTGTATAGTATGAGTTTTTACTATATATGTATATGTAGTGTTTTTGGTATGTGTTGATTGTTTGTTTATTGTATGTAGTGTTTTACTATATACATATACATATATACTATATGCATGTACGCTTATACTGTACACATTCTATGCGTAATCTTATATACTATATATACATGTATATGTATGGGTATGTGGAGTTTTATTGTATGTGGGTTTTCTTATCGTGTGATAGTGATTGTTTGTGTGGTGTGGTGTAGTGTAGTATGTGAAATGTTTTTACTATATACATATACATATATACTATATATATACATATACACTTGTACTATATGGTTGTGCTATATGTAGTGTCTTATTGTTTGTTTGATTGTTGGTGTGTGTAGTAGTTTTACTATATGTACTATATGTATTATATATACTTATACTATATACTTATACTATATAGTGATTGTTGGTGTGCTTACTATACTTACTATATACATATACACTTATATACTATGTACACTTATATTATATAGTGATTGTTGGGAAGTGTTTTATTGTGGTGTGTGTGGTGTCTTGTTATATGTATTTTTATTATGTATTTTTTTATTGTGTGTTATATGGTGTTTGTATTGTTTTACTATATGGTGATTGGTAGTGTCGTGTTTTTGTATGGCGTGTTAATACTTATTATATTTACTATATACATATACGCTTATACACACTTACTCTATATACACTTACTATATATATTATATACACTTACTATATACACTTACTATATATATTATATACATATACATGCTTACTATATACACTTGCTATATATAGTATATAAGGGTGCTTACTATATGTGGTAGTTTATGTGGTGATTGTTTTTAGTTTGTGTGTTGGTGTGTAAGATGTTTTGTATTATATACTCTTATATTATATACATATACATATAGTGTAAGTGTGATTGTTCTTGTCGCGCGTGTGTGTGGTTTTATATTATATGGTGATTATTGGTTTGTGTGGTTTTATATACTTATACTATATACACTTATACTTATACTATATATACGCTTATATATGTATATGTATATATAGTGTCTCGTGATGTGTAGTATATAGTTGTTCTTATTGTTTATGATTTGTAGTTTATCGTGATATGTACTTTTACTATATATAGTGTGTGAGTAGTTTTACTATATATATGTATACTATATACTATATACTATATACTATATACAAGTATGTGTGATTGTTCTTGTCGTGTGTGGTTTTATATTATAGTGATATGTATTATATATAATTGTTCTTATTGATTATGGGTTATAGTGTCTTGTGATATGTGCTTGTACTATATACATATATACTATATGTACTTATATTATATGTACTTATACTATATAGTGTGTGAGTAGTTTTACTATATATAGTATATAGTAATTGTTTTACTATATATACTTATACTTATACTATATACATATACTATATGTATTATGTGATAGTAGTTAATGATTTTTAGTATTATGTGTGGTTCTTGTTATCTGTAGTGTTTTAGTATTGTTGTGAGTGGTTATTGATTATTGGGGGATTATTGATTGTTTGGGGTTTTATTGTTATGTGGGGTTAACTATTCATAAGAGAATTATAGTTACTTTACTATATGGTTTTACTATATGGTTTTACTATATGGTTTTACTATATGGTTTTACTATATGGTTTTACTATATGGTTTTACTATATGGTTTTACTATATGATATGTGATTATTTATTGTATGTGTTTATTGTGTTGTGGGTTTATAGTTTTGGTGATTGTTAGGGGATTATTGTGTGTGGTTGTTTTACTATATATACATATACATATACTTTTGCTTGTTTACTATGTGTTGATTATTTGTTTAGTGTGTATAGTGTTTTATTATATACTGTTTATTATTACTATTTACTATTACTATTTACAGTTATTATTTGAATGATTGTTATATACGTATATATTCTTACTATATATAGTGAGTAGTTTTATTATATGTATTATATACTTGTATGTTATATGTTTATATATTGTATGTAGTGATTGTTTTTAGTGTATGTGTTAGTGTTTAAAATGTTTTGTACTATATACATATACATATATAGTATGTGTGTGATTGTTCTTGTCGCGCGTGTATATGGAGTGGTTTTATATTATATAGTGATTATTGTTTTGTGTGGTTTTATATTATATAGTGATTATTGTTTTGTGTGGTTTTATATTATATAGTGATTATTGTTTTGTGTGGTTTTATACTATATATGTATATGTAAGTATTTGTAGTGTTTCGTGTTGTGTAGTTTATAGTTGTTCTTATTGTTTATGATTTGTGGTGTCTCGTGATATGTGCTTGTACTATATACATATACATATACATATACATATATATACTTATACTATATAGTGTGTGAGTAGTTTTACTATATATATGTATATGTAGTATTTAATGATTATTATATATTGTGTGTGTGGTTATTTATTTGTGGTGTTTTAGTATCGTTGTGAGTGGTTAATTATTATTGGGGGGGGGAGAACTGTTCTTAAAATAAGACAATTAAAACAATAATATCATAAAAAAGAAAAATAAAACAAACAAAAACAAATCATGTTATAATAAGAACAATAAAAACAAGAAAGACTATAACATGAGCAAAAAATTAAAATTGCCAGAATACGCAAAATACATGCAAATCACACGACAAACAGCACTAAACTGGTACCATGCTGGAACATTACCACACCCAGCAGAACAAATAAGCCCCAGAATAATACTTGTAGAAGTGCCAGATAATTTTAATGGTCCAGAAATAATACCACAAAAAACACTACAAGAAAATATCGTAGCCTACTGCAGGGTAAGTACAAACAAACAAAAAGAAAGTCTTAAAAACCAAAAACTAAGCATTCTAGAATACGCTAATGAACACAATATTAAAATAGACAAAACAATAGAAGAAATAGGATCAGGTTTTAATGAAAATAGAACAAAACTTAATAAAATACTTAAAGATCCTACTGTTAAAACAATTATTGTAGAACATCGTGAAAGATTAGCACGTTCTAATTTTCAACTTATTGAAAGTGCTTTAAAAGCACAAGGAAGAAATATTATTATTGTAAATAATAATGATATTGAAGATGATTTAGTTAGAGAAATAACTGATTTTATGGTTAGTAAGTGTGGTGTTATTTATGGTAAAAAAGGAGCACAAAGAGTAAAAAAGAGTATAGAAAAAAATAATAAAGAAAAAAGTGATAATAATGAGTAAAAAAGAAAAAGATTATATCACTAGAACCTATCAATCAAAAATACTCTTCACAGAAAACGGTTTAAAAATATTATCACAATTAGGAGACTACTTAGGATATCTAAGAAATATAGATTACAAATACTTACTAGACTGTCATAATAATAATTCTAAACCAGATAGGGATAGTAGGAGACAATTACTATACTCTTATGACTTAGATAAGAGAATAGCTGATTCGATTATCATGTGTAATGATGAACAATATTCTCTAGCTATCAGGGATCATGATTACAATATAGAATCTTGGGATAAAGAAATAAGAAATATTAATAAGAATTTGAAAGATGCTAAGGGTGTTAAAAAAGATATTCTTATAAAATCTAAGGAAAAGATAAATTCTAAGATTTTAAAAAGTGAGAAGAAAACTCCTAGTGTATGCTTTGGTGGTAAAAAATTATTTCGTAAAATAGTACAAGAACCATATAATAATTCTTATCAGGAAGATTGGAATAATAAGAGAAAATTCCTTACTTTTTTGGGAGAAACTGGTCGAAAACAGGGAAACAATATTATTAATTTTGATGATAATTGGAATATTATTTTGAAACTATCTAAAAAGTTATCTGATAGGTTAGGATTAGAAAATAATAAAAATATTATTGGTAGTATTGATCCTAGAAATGGTGTTAAATATTTTAAGTACTGTCTAGATAATAATGTTTCATTGTCTTATGATTTTGTGTGGTTAGCTCATAAGAAGAAATGGAGGCTACATTTCACTACTAGAATTAATAAGAATTATTTAAGCAGGAAGTGTCATAATAAGTATATTCCTGGTAGAACTTGTGGTATTGATCAGAATAATGGTTTTATTGCTGCTACTATTGTTGATAAGCATGGTAATCCATTATATAAGAATACTTTTTATCATAAGAGTGGTAAGGATATTGACAGTGTTGTTGACAGTTTAGTTAATTGGTGTGTTGATCATTATTGTGGTGTTATTAGTATAGAGAATTTAAAGAATTTACAAGATAGGTCTAGAAAATCTTCGCATTCTTCTAGTAAGGTTAGAAGTATTGTTAATAAAATTCCGAAAGGATTGTTTAAAGATAAGTTAGTTAATAAGTGTGAGTTTTTAAGTATTAATGTTATTATTGTTAGTCCTTATAATACTTCTAAGAATACTAAGTATTGGAGTGAGGATTGTTTTGGTTTAACTGTTCATGAGAAGGCTAGTTATTTGATTGCTAGAAGAGGTATTGGGTTATCTTTAAATAGGGTATCCCGTTCACGCACCAGTGGATGTGTGGATGGGGAGGATATGATAGGTAATCATACTATGAGCACTATTAATGATGATAATTGTTTTTATAATGATGTGTAGTGTTTTTAGTGTTTGGAATGTTTTTAATGTTCTTGTTCTTGGTGTGATTGGGTTTTCTCGGTTTTCCTTTTATGACTATTTTGTTGTAGAGAATTAAACCGGGGCTATAGTTTTGTTTTCAAAAATTAACTATTCGTGAGTGATTGTAGTTTTTTGGGGGGGGGTTACACTTTTGTTTTCAAAAATTAATTGTTTTGTGGTTGAGGATAGTTTTGTTGTGAAAGGTTTAATTATTTGTTAATGGTTATTGATTGTTAATCGCCTGTTTTGATCCACTGTTGTCCTTCTGGTGTTTTTAACCATTCTTGTTGTTCTTTGATCATTTTAATAGTGATTGGGGTGAAACAATCACAAGTGATATAATCGTCTGGTTTTCCGGTTAGGTTTTCATTGTGAGTATAAGAACAGAATGGGTAATGGTTTGTCTCACAGTATAGGCAGTAATCGTATCGTTTAGTTTTCATGTGTTTTATTATATATATTTTATTGTTGATTGTCAATTAGGTAAATTACAATGTTCTTATTGCTTTTTATCATTATCGTGTAGTGTTAACGTATATGTATTATTATGGTTTTTGATTATTATGTTTTTATAATTTTCTTACTATATGTTATCAATAGGTTTTCTTACAGTATGTAATTGTTTGATATTTATTATTTGTTTAAGATTGTTAGAGAGTTTTAGTTTTGTTGTGAAAGGTTAAACTATTCAATAGAGATTATTTATTGTTTGGGAGCTATAGTTTTGTTTTGAAAAATGTAATGTTTTATAGTTAGGATAGTTTTGTTATAAAAGGTTATTGATTGTTTAGGATCTATAGTTTTGTTTTGAAAAGTTAAGTGTTTGTGAGTGTTTGTTTATTGTAGTTGGGGCTACACTTTTGTTGTGAAAAGTTAAACTATTCGTGAGTGGTTATTGATTGTAGTTTGGGAGCTACACTTTTGTTTTCAAAAGTTAAATGTTTTGTAGTTAGGATAGTTTTGTTATATAAGGTTAATTGTTTTGTAGTTGAGGTTTTGTAGTTGAGATTGTTTTGTTGTGAAAGGTTAAACTATTCAAGAGAGATTATTAATTATTATTTGGGAGCTATAGTTTTGTTTTGAAAAGTTAAATTTTTGTGAGTGTTTGTTTATTGTAGTTGGGGATTATAGTTTTGTTTTCAAAAGTTAAATGTTTTGTAGCTAGGATAGTTTTGTTATATAAGGTTAATTGTTTTGGGAGAAGAGTTATCGGGCGATAAGGGTTTTTCTTATCGCCCGATATTGTGGGTTTTAGTTGGTGGTGATTTCCTTAGCGATGATAGCGCTGATAGCGGTAATTACTACAATGAAAGCGATAACACCAATGATGCTTACATAGTAGTCGTGAATGAAAGTAGTGTAGTGTTGGGATGCCAGGGCGATGAGATTATCATCCTGGGGTGCGAGAGCGTTTTCGGCAATCTTGTTGATCTGATCATCAAGCGGGGTGAGATCAATGTTCTCGCGGATCTGCTCATTGATAGTGTTCTCAATGAAAGTATAAGGGTTCAAGGTTTATTCCTTTCTTTATCACCTTGTTGCTTACACTATTGATTATAGCGTGGTTGGTAGTGGATGGCAAGTTTTAACACGTATTTTTATTCTCTTATATGTTAGTGATGATAGTAGCGTAATAGTTAAGAATATTATTGTTAGTTTCGATTACCTAACTATTGGGAGCGTGTTAACACTTAAATAGTTTTGAATATCTAACTATTGATAAGTCTTATGAATTATACATTGTTAGTTTTCAGTACCTAACTATTCGGAGCATGGTAAATCTTAGTTAGTTTTGAATATCTAAGTATTCGTAATAATCATAAGTTCTGATTATTTAGTCTTGATCATCTAAGTATTGGGAGTGTGTTAAATCTTAGATAGTTTTGAATATCTAAGTAGTTGTAATAATCATAAGTTCTGATTATTTAGTTTTGATTACCTAAGTAGTCGGAGCGTGTTAACACTTAGATAGTTTCTATTATCTAAGTAATTGATATTTATATAATTTTTAATTGTTTAGTTTTGAATACTTAAAATATTAAAGATAATAGTTAAATTTTAGGTAACAATAGTTCTATAGTTTAAAATACTATTTTCTACTATATGGTTTCTACTATATGGTTTCGATAAGGTTAATGATATTTGTGAATAGTTTTTAACTGTTTTAAATAGTAAACATATTAATATAATCACAACAATAATTATTGTTGTGATTATATTAATATGTGGTTATTCTATAATGTCACTATTCTTATCAAGTAGTTTACTACTATATCAAGTAGTAAACTACTTGATATTATTATTGTTTCGTTTCTTTATGATTAAATACTACTTGTTAATAATATGTGATTAAATACTATTCTAGTATTGATATTAGAGCATGTTGATAGTACTATTAATAGTAGTATAGTTTTATACATATTATAATATGTGAATTATAAGGGAGTTTTTAATTGAGTATTGTTAGTGAAGTTAAAGAATTGGTTATTGATCCTGTATTGTTTAATGATGAGAATGTTAATATGAGTAATGCTATATCGAGCAGGGATGCTGCTGTACTTGTTCTTATTGTTGGTCGAGATGTAGATAATGCTGCCGTTTTGATGACTAAGCGTCCTGACAATATGAGAACTAATCCTGGGGACATGTGTTTTCCAGGTGGTAAAAAGGATGATAAGGATAATAGTTTGATTGATACTGCTTTAAGGGAGTCTTGGGAAGAAGTTGGTTTAAATGATGATGTTAAGATTATTGGTAGTTTAGGGAAGAAGATCACTAGAGAGACTGGGAGATTTCTGACTCCTATTATTGCTTATAGTGATAATGAGGTTAATACTTTTGTTAATAGTCCTGGAGAAGTAGAAGAGATTGTGTGGGTTCGTTTAAATGATTTGGTTTCTTGTAGGTTTAGTAGTGTTTTGAGTAACGGTTTAGTTGCTCCTTGTTTTGATTATGAGGGGAGAATTTTTAGGGGAGTTTCTGCTGAGATTTTGAATTATATTGTAGAGTCTTTTTATGATGTGGAAAAGTTTTCATAAAGTATTATTTTTTATTATATTTTAGTGTTGTTTTTGTGATAAGAGCAAGTTGATAATAATAGTTCTTATAGTTATTTCTTATAGTTTCTTATAGTATTCTTATTGAATTGTAATAAGTATTATGATTATGATAATTGTTAATAGTGTTTTTAAGGTTTTTAACTGTTTGATTATTTTAAATAGTTTTTTTAGATTTAAGTGTTTTAATGATTATTAAATATGGATTCATTATAGTAGATATATTTAATACTATTTTTTAAATAGAATGAATGATTTTGATAATTTGAGCAATAAGAAGTCAATAAGAATACTAATCAATAAGGTTAGGATAATAAAATACTATTTCATAGATGAATATGTATAGATTAGGGTGACTCTCATTTTCTATGCTATACATTTAGTTTTCATATGAAAAACTTGTTATTCATATGAAAAACTTGTTATTCATATGAAAAACTTACTACTCATATGAAAAATTTACTATTCATATGAAAAACTTGTTACTCATATGAAAAACTTGTTACTCATATGAAAAACTTGTATTATGAGATGTTTTAAACTATGATAGTAGTAAATACATAACATTACATATAAGGAAAAATTATTCATGTCTAATTACACTATTTTCACTATTCATTCTTCTTCTATTGAGATTATTGATAAGGATTATGCATTAGGAAGATTCCATTTCACTCTTCCTGAAGGGTACAATTTTGATACCTTGAGTAAGGAATTGTATTCTTGTTATAAGTATAAGTATGGGAAAAAGATTCCTAGAGGGAAAATCCCTGATTATACCTTTAGAAGGTATTCAGAATTTGCAGCTACTCTGAGTTATGCTTTAAAGATTTATCCTCAACAGGTATCTTCTGCTATTGATGCTTATAATCAATGCTCTGTGAATATGCAGATAGAGATTATTTTTTCTATTGTTGATATGGTTAACAGGATTGATGCTTCTTTTGTGTCAGCTCAAGATGATGATAAGGCACAGGAAGTTGTTGATGTTTTAGATGCTCTTTGATATGAAACGTGATGTTATGAATAAAAAATATATGGGATGTAATATTTGTTAAATCACAGTGAAATATGTGTGTATTTTCTTGACAGGAAAGCATCTCTTTTGTATAATAGAAGATGTACTTGAGAGATAAAAAATATTGTAATATCTTTCAAGGATAGTTTCATTTCTTACAAAAAACCTATATTTTCAATACTGCGTTTGAAATGATCCCATTAGAAAACACTCCTTATGAATGACCTACTATAAGGAGTGTTTTTCTTGTATCTTTTTTTACTTTGCTTTTTTGTGTTGCTTTTAATGTTTTAGTTAGGTGAAACTTTGTGGTAGTGATAGATATTATTAATATCTATATTATATTTTATATATCTATTTTTTCGATAAAACATAACTTTATATTTAATCTTGTTTTTTTCTTTATCATGTTTTATATAACCATTTTTAGAAACTATCCAATCTGTTTCAGCACATAAAACATAATTCTTAGAAAGAGACGGAGCATAGACAATAGTTTCTGTATTTTTTACGTTTTCAATATGTGAAAACTCGCTGTTAGTATCAACAAAATCAACAATGGTTACATACACGCCATCAACTATGTTTTTTTCTAACACGTAATTATAAATTTGTGAACCCCCAATAAAGAAATTGTAACCATTGTTTCTCATTACATTTGTTGACTTATCTATAGAATTAACAACAATAGTGGATTGTTCTACATTATCTAGGCTAGAAGAAACAACAATATTGTTTCTTTTTGGTAATGGTTTATGGGGGAGAGACAACCAAGTATTTTTACCCATAATAATATTATTATTTAGTGTAACATTTTTAAAAAAAGATAAGTCTTCGGAGAGATACCATAATAAATCATTATCTGCTCCAATTACTCCATCTATACTTTGCGCAAAAATAGCAAAATTTTCGCCTCCTAATGTATGCATTTTTTGTATATCTTCGATACTTATAAAATCTAATTTTCTATCATCAAAACCAATACTCATACGCATTTCACTCCATTTTATTATTATCTATAAATACATATACATAATATCTTCTATTTGCTTATAAAACGTATTTTTATTCTTCATTATGTTAGTGATAATGGCTCTATATTAAATATGAATATTATTGTTAGTATCATTTATCTAAGTAGTTGTGAATCCTAGAAGTTATTTATTGTTTAGTTTCGATTACCTAACTATTCGTAGTATAGTAAACCTTAGAATTCTAACTATTAACTATTATCAAAACTATATGATTACTATATGGTTTTCGATAAGTTTGGTTATATAAATGGTTTAACATATTTTAGTTAGTTTTTGGTTATTTAACTATGTGTTTAATAGTGAACATAATAATATCCACAACAATAAACATTATTGTTGTGGATATTATTATTGTGTTTGATTATAGGATTCGAGTGATAGTTTCATTGTTTGTGATTGTGGTGATGAATACACAACGTTCTTTGAATCGTGAAACCATTACACCATGCTTTTCGGCTTCTTTCTTAGTGTTCCACACACTATCAAGTTCGAGTGTATCACTATTCTTATCAAGTAGTTCTACCGCGTAGCGGGTAGTGTCTTCAGGGGTATTGATTTGAACGTGATTGTAGTTCAACAATTCTTTTTCCTTTCTTGCTTACACTATTGATTATAATGTGATTGGTTAACGATAGCAAGTTTTAACACGTATTTTTATTCTTTAATATGTTGTAGATAATGATCGTGAGTGTTAGGACTTGTTTGTTTAGTTTTGATTACCTAAGTAGTCGGAGTGTGGTAAACCTTAGATAAGTGATTAAACAATATTTAACTATACGTATTGTCATATTGTATTATTCATATTGATAACAATATGAAATAATAATCAACTTAACTTGTTAAAAATGTTTTAATTATCAACACTGGTAATGTTGATAATTAAAGATTGTTATATTCTCCGCTACATTAACAGTTAAATATTATTAACAGTTAATAGTAGCGATAAAAAAAGAAAAATCATATTAAATATTTTTCTTAACTACATACTATTCAATACAATCTTTCAATAAGGATAAACTATCTTTGAATATGATATCCTTCCTCAATATCTACACTTAACTTAACAGTTGAATTATCCCTATCATAGATCCATTCTGGAGTTAAAGTATAAGTTTTCCCATCATGAACAGCAGCAATCTTTTTCTCAAGATATCCACCACCAAGAATAGAATCTTGTGGATTATCAACAGAATATTCTGGGATTTCATAATCACCTAACTTATCTTTAATAGACTTATCAATATCATCACGATAAGTCTCAACAATTGATCCTGCAGAAGAGTTCTTTACACCATAATCTCTAGACTCCCGAGAAAAGAAAGATACTCCAGATAAACCTAATAAGAGCACAACAAGTAGTACTACACCTTCTAAGAGCTCTACTACTCCAAGTTCACCAAGTAAGTCTTCTAAGACTGCTCCTAAGAAGTCTAGCCCACAATCACCTCATAAGAATATAAGTAATAATAATGTTACTGATTATTCTACCGTAAATACTCCAAGTAACAATCCTGATGATTATACTCCTGTACAAAATCCTATTACACCTTCAAGTAATGATAATATGGTAGATACTGGCGGTCATATTATTCCAAGTCTTATTAACAAGATAAGAACAATATTCTAGAAATAAATTATAATTAATCCCTTTTAATATTATTATCCCCTAACAATAATTATTGTTAGGGGATAATAACTACTCTTCTTATAATAAAGGTTTAAAGTTTAACAATGTTCTTATTTTAAAATTATAATCTGCTAATTCTCTATAAGGATTCTGTTCTTCTAGAAAACTTATTGTTTCACTTATAGTATTTCTTATTGTTTTATTATCTTCTCGTAATAATTCTATACATGCTTGCTCAAAGTTTTCTTTTATGCTTATTAGTATCCCTAGCTGCATACTATAATAAGATTGATGATTATTATACTTATCATTAAGAATACAAGCTGGATAAGATAATGATCTATGATCATGATGATATTTAAACAGTCTTTGTGGCAGAGTAGTGATCTTATCGCCTATTATTGTGCCTTCTATAAGTGCTGGTTGAATATTGTTAATATAATTTTCCTTATCATGAGAATGATCATATAGTTCTTTAATAATGCATACAATATTATTGTTTAAATATGTGGAATGATATTTATATGTAGTATTCATAATTATGTTTTATCCTTTTTTCACATTATTTATGTGATTGTATTCTTTCTAACAATGTGCTAATTTCTAATTCTTCTAACTCCTCTAGTAATTCTTCTAGAGAACACTCATCACTTACTAGTCGATAAGTGATCTTATCGTGTTCACTTATCGAATGATTATCATATAATTCTTGTTTAGAATCATACCACTGATTAATAGAATGATATTCATTGTTAGAAAACACTTGTAGCGAGTACTGGTATTTTAGATTACTGATTGTTTCTATCATATCATCAATTTCAGCAGGTCCTGGTTCTAGATCAATGTCTTCTTCTAATAGTTCTTGTAAGTCTAGTGCTTCTTCTGTCAACATCATAAGATAATATGTTCTCCTTGTGATAGTGATTTTAATGATTATAGTTTCTTTTATTAATATTACTATTAATGAGTATGATTGTCCAGTAGTTATTCTTAATTTTTTGTGAAAAAGTGTAATATATTAATCAACAGCACCTCAATACTATCCATGTTATTGACTCACTGATTAAAAAACAATTAGGTTAATAATCTATTCTTACCTGGTGTTTTATATTATTTTGTAAATAGACTTGACACTTATGAAACAATGATCTAATATAGTAATCAACAAAGTAAACACACCGAAAGGAAATAATAACAATGGGTGATCGTAGCAATGTGAATCTTGTTCAGATTAATAATGTGAATGCTAAGTATGAGGGGATTACTTCTTATTCTCATTGGGGTGGTGTTGAGCATCAGATTATTGCTCTTGCTGCATTCATTAAGGCTGCGCGTTTTAGTGATAGTAATTATGGTATGAATACTATTCTTGCTAATATTCTTTCTTACTCAGGCAATGGTCTTGATGGTGGTATTAACCCGTTTAGTGTTGATACTAAGGAGGAAGCTTATCAGCAGGAACTGGATAATGAGCATCATATTTTGAATATTAATTTCGGTGTTGTTTATAGTAATAATGATCTCGCGGAGATTGCTGTTTATAATGTTGATACTGGTGAGACTAAGTGTTTCCCTTTGAGTGTTCAGGGTGCTGGTCGAGCTGCCCGTTATCTTATTCGAGCAGAGATCGCTAAGTATGATGAGTATGGTAGTGTTGATAATACTGTTATGGGGCTGCGTGGCAATTCTAATGTGAATAGTATTGTGAAAGCTGCTGAAAAGTTTGTTTCTTCTAATGTGGATCTTGCTTTGAAGGTACGATAATATAATAATATTGTGAGTTCCCTCTTTTTGTGAATGTTCTTACTTACAAGAAGAGGGATTTTGATTTGTTTATTTCGTGTAAAGTAAGTTGTCTTTACATAAGACAACAATTAAATCATTATTAATTCTTATTAAAAAGTGAACTTACACAACACTTAATAGATAAATTAATAAATAAGCAATTAGAAGAACTATAAGATTACTGTTTATTATAAGAAATTGGGAAAAATGATAAAGCATCATTATCTAAAATTTTTTGATTAAGATTACTAATTTCTTTTTCATTATTATAAACAAATTCTTTTTTCATTTTAATAACAGTAAGAATATCATCTATTTCCTTATTGAGTTCTAGAGACAATTCTTCTAAATATTGTCTATATTCATCATATAATTTAAAAGAAATATTATCCTCATTGATAGTAATAAATGTTAATAATTGTACATATTCATTATAAGAATTTTCAAGATCATAAAAGTCAATAGTGTCAAGAATATTCTCATCATAAGAAAATACTTGATTTAGTTTACTCATAATATTATTATAAGTATTTTTAAAGCGATAAGAAGTAACGATTGGTAGTTTTAGAAAAATATTATTATGTAATTGTTTTCTAGTGTTTTTAGTAAGATTATATTTTTCTTGAATAAGAATAGTATTATTCATCTCACATAATCCTATTACTATACAAGAAAAGAAGAACACCATAATAATAAATGTAATTATGCAAACAATCATTAATAAGAAATCATTTCCTATATTAAAAGTATTATCAATATAAGAAGAAGAAATAAACATAAGAAGAAGTAATAATGGAGTAAATACTAAACACGTTCCACTCAAAATTGTTTCAGTATCTAATTCCTTGTCTCCTATTTTACTGACTATTTTTCTTGATAATGGTTTTTCTAGATTATTTTGAGAATATTCTTTTCTAAGACTATAAATATTTTCTAGATCATTAAAGTTTAATGGCGTGAAAATAGTATTTTGTGATTCTTCTGGATTTTTTGTTGTAATCCAAGAAGAAATAATATCGTTATCATCACCATGATGAAGATAAGAAGAGTTTTCTGGTGTGAATTCTTTAACAATCTTTTTAGAAGTCATTTTTTCTTTCTTTTCCGATTATTTTCTTATTACTCATATCGAATACTATATGAGTAATAAGAAAATGTCAATTATAATGACATTATTTATTTCATAGGAAAAATTGTCATTGCATCATTGTCAAGAATCTCTTGATTAATAGTATCTAATTCTTTCTTATTATTTTTTATATAGTTATCCTTATCTTTAATAAGATCAATAATATTATTAGATTCTTTAATAATGTTTTGTGATAATTCTTCTAACTGCTTATCATAATTATCATACAATTCTTGAGAAATATTATTCTTGTTAGTGATCATAAATGATGATAATCTCATATACTCATTGTAAAGATTTTTTAACTCATAGAGATCAATACTATCAATGTTCTTGTTTAAGATTATATTTATTTTTTCTATGATTTTTTCATAGTTTTTTCTTTCTTTATAATTTGTGATATGTAAGAATATTTTGTTTTTTAATATTTTCTTGTCTTTCTTATTGAATTTAATATGATATTTCATATTTTCCGGCAAAGAGTTAAAATCTGTAATTTTATCACAAGCAAAATAACAACTATTATATATATAAAATGGCATTGCGATAATTATAACTATACTTACTACAGTAAATAAAGGATCATTATCAATAAAAGAATAAAGTAATATCATTGTGAAGAAAGTAGCAACAATTTCTATTAGGATTATTGGAATAAAAAGAAAAACTCCCAAGAAATCTTCTTCTGAGTATCTTGTTAAATCGTATTTAGAATAATTGAAAAAATCACAAAATTTTCCTACCCACGACATTTTTGGTGTCATAGAATGATATTTTTCTTTAATATTTTTAACAGTTTTAATATCTTGAAAAGATACAGGAGAAAATGATTGATTAATGTCTCTTCCTATTCTAGGAACAAAGTTTTCAATAACATTATTATCATCCCCATAATATAAGAATGGTGATGATTCTGGAGTAGGTTGTTTAACAATCTTTTTCATACTCATTTATTTTTCTTTATCCTTAAAATATTTAACTGATAATAGTGATGATATATATTGAATTACATTTGATACAGTTCTAATAGTATAAGAATACTGTATAAATGTCAATGATAATTGATAAAAATAAATAATAAATGAACCGGATTCAACTGTAGAAACTAGTGGTGTAGGTATTCCTTCTCTCATTGGTGAAGGAAATATGGCTATTTCTACTATAGCTACTATTCTAGCAATAATTTTTGGTGTAGTAGGTAAGATTTGGAGCTAGAAGAGTTTTCTTAGCAAGAAAATCTAAAAAATAGGTTAATAATAAGCACTCTTTATAAGAATACAATATAATTAGTATTTTATTATAGTGCAATAACAATAATCCTTGTAATACTTATTGATAAGTATTACAAGGATTATTGTTCAATCTACTTCATATAGTTTTTATGCTTTCTTAACAATAGTGAAGTTAGTACCAAATCGTCGAGTAGGAACATAACCTTCACAGTGTCCATTCTCATCATAGCTCATCCAGTATCGCTTACCATTAATACCAATCTTTAGTGTTAGGTCTCCATAAAACTTAGTGTTAATAACGCTATTATTCTTCAAACTCTTCAAAAGCTTCTTCTTCTTAGTAGTGTTCTTGATATTTTCACGCCACTGAATAAGATTTTCAGCATGTTCACTATCACGAATAGTTACCTCATCGATCCATGTGATAGGAAAATCATTGTAGAATAGGATTGGATCAACAAACTTTACAGCAAACTGTTCTTCACCATAGTTGGTAAGCATTGCTACAGAATAAACATTTTCTTCACCATTCTCCTTGTCAATTACTTTTTGTAGTGCATAACCAGTAGAACCACGCATAGTAGCCTTCAAAGCTACAGACTCTACCTTATTGTTAGAAAAAGTTAGTTCATTGATAAGCTCTTGCTTACGTTCTGCAGTAGTGGGAGCATAAGGAGTATAAGTAGAAGTCCAGCCCATTAGAATCATCCTTTGTTGTTGTATGTTTTCTTATAGTTATAAGTATAATTGTAGTTATATGATAAAGCAAGTTTTAGGGAGTGTTTTTTACCCACCAATATATTTCAGTCCTAAGCTAAATAGGATAATACTAATTATTGTTCCTATAGCGAGAATGATACTTTGTTTTATGGTTAGTGTTCTAGCTTTAACATCGCTTGTAGTATTATTATCACTATTCTTATACCATAAGTAGAAACCAATGAATTGTATTGGTACATAGAATCCCCAGTTGAGGATTGTTTCTCCGAAGAGTCCATAAGAATAAGCGATATAACCGTATGTTGATACTTGGATTAAACCGAAAAGATAGTTAGATATTTTTCCTTTTGCTACTAAGACAACACATAACATTCCAGATAGGGATGAAATTAATCCTAGAATAGTGTCGTCTAGAGTGATAAATAAGAAAATATTGATGATAGTGAAGATATTGATCCATAAGCGTTCAAATAGTGACCAGTCTTCTAGTTTTCCAAATAATTGTGATAATATAGATTGTTCAGGTGTTTTCGTGAGAACACTCATTGTTATACTCCTTGTTTTGTTTAAAAGCTGGCGACGAGCTAAACCCAGCATGTTAAAATATTATTTATTGTACTTTTCTAAGTACAGTTACTTATAATAGTATAACCGTACTGTTTATGTCAAATTATTTCTTATAATTATTCAATTAAAGCTTCAATATTCAACTCACTTACTATCCTCTTAGTGATAAAAACGTCATAACATGAGGTTAATTTTTCTCCACGTTTTATAGCATCTTTACGATCTAACCATACAGAGTCAACAGATCGCGGATGATCCTCGTCAATATAAACTTCGACAGCATATTCAATAAAATCATTCTTCTTGTTTAAGAAAACTGTACAATCACCATCTTCAACATAATTATTATCCATAATATATTTTTCCTTACTATATTTTTAAATCAGTTAATAATAATTTTATAGTTTTCACTATTGATTGTCAATGTGTTTGATTATTTGTTATAGAACAAGATTAAATGTTTTCACCATTGACATCAATGGTGAAAACATTTAATCTTTATTGTTGTTTATTATCGCATGTACAGGAAGCCACCGAAAGCATCCGACTTGTCAGCGATAGTGATAGCGCTAGAAACACCAGTGATAGTATATCGAATAGTCTGGATGACAGTTAAGTGTTTTAGTTGATTTTGCGAAAAAACCTACTCCCGTGTAAAATAAAACACTAAAAAGGAGTAAAAATAATGACAAACAAAACACTAATCACACCCGGTCAAGCAGCAAAAATATTAGGACTAACAACACAAACATTATCAAGACATGCTAAACAAGGAAAAATACAATACGTAAAACTACCCAATATTCATTATTCATTAGTATCACCTCTTTTTTGAAAGAATATATTGTTTTAATTGTTTAATAATATTATTATAACATTGTTAAAAAGTGTTCGCAGAAAAAAGTTATTTTATATGTTTTTTTATTCTAACCAGCGCTTTTTCTAACAATTTTTTCTGATTATAATATCCTCTTAAAGGATAATACTTACCACTAAAAATTGCTGTAACTCTCATAAAATCTTCCATTAACTCTTCTTGAAGACTCTTATCACTATGAGGATCTAAAACTATGATATTAATATCACAATAATTAAAAAATATTTCAATATAAGTGAAACCAAACCTGGTTAACCTATCCTTGTTAGTAATATAAACCTCATTAATTTCACCTTTTTGTACAAGTTTAAATAATGAGAATGGACACTGTGAAGGTTATGTTCCTACTCGACGATTTGGTACTAACTTCACTATTGTTAAGAAAGCATAAAAACTATATGAAGT